>Ga0207422_1002187_pt1 | contig 28272 bp, 24 predicted proteins | sample MarCyaLeptolynsp_FD_187757 | JGI IMG/M metagenome (GOLD analysis project Ga0207422, IMG submission 187757) | Marine cyanobacterial communities from Panama - species 1 Leptolyngbya sp. (SPAdes) | ecosystem: Environmental > Aquatic > Marine > Unclassified | place: Panama: Panama City | collected... | reverse complement strand
CCGTGAATCATTTGAAGTCCTTGGAGTTGAGTTGTTGAGCCGTTTCGTAGTTCATCCGATCGGGTCTCGATATGAGAGTATACCCAGGTTCATACCATACCGTGCCACCAATTATGCAAGAGGTCTAAAGATGTCTAATGTACATTATCTGAAATCCTTGTCTCCAGGCCTCCCTTGTCCTCCTTGTCTCTCCCACTAATAACTGAGAGGGTTGTTCGCATCTGGAGCTGCGATTCCCGTCGAGAGAATGGCACGCTAGCCTAGAGGAAAAGCCCGCGACAAGAGTTGAACTTGCGACCAACGCATTACAAGTGCGTCGCTCTACCACTGAGCTACGCGGGCAAACAAAAAGCCGGACAGACCAGCAACTAAAGCTAGCATAACAAATTCTCAAGTTAACGGGAAAGCGATCGCTTGGAGATTAAGCCATGCGGCTTTCGATCGCCCAGCGTGTCAATTCCGTGCGATTTTTGAGTTGGGTTTTGTTCAACATATTGGAAACGTGACTTTCGATCGTGCGCTGGCTAACTTCTAATTCTTCGGCGATATCGCGGTTTGCCATACCGCGAGCGACTAATTGCACTACCTTTAACTCCGTGGGAGTCAACTCAACGCGATCGGGGACTTTAATTTTCTGACCCGTCTCCGAACCTTTGCTGTAGTGGATGAGGCGGTTCGCTTGTTTGAGCGAAGACTCCACTTGCGCGACCAGTTCTTCCGGTTCAAACGGCTTAACCATATACACATCGGCCCCCGTACTCAACCCCTTCACCCGGTCTTGACTTTGACCTTTCGCCGAGAGAAACAGAATCGGAATCCAGCTGGTTTTTGGCTCTTTTCGGACTTCTTTGACAAAGGTGTAGCCGTCCATCTCTGGCATCATGACATCGCAAATAATCATGTCAGGAATGTGTTCTTTGAGCGTCTCTAGGGCTTCCCGACCGTTTTCTGCGGTGATTACCTCATAGCCTCGAAATTCTAAATAGTCCTTGACCAATAAAATTAAGTTTGGGTCATCATCAATGAGTAACAGTTGTTTATTTTCTTTGCGAGCGTTGTCTTTCATGGGTGACACTCTTTTTAAATCTTGGCGTTGCTGGGGTTAGCTCTGTTTGGATTATCGAAATTCTTGAGACGCAGCGATCGCGAGCCAGCGATTCAAGCCGATCGGCATTTTCAGCAGAGAGTTTGAAGTCTCCTCCATTTTCTCCACCCTTTTGTGATTCGTCAAACGGGAAGGCGAGCCAAAGGCGATCGCCCCCGACCCAGCTCGATTCGCCGACAATTACTCCGAAGGTTCGGCATTTTGAGCGGTGAAGTTCATGAAACTCAATAAGTTCAAGCTACTCCAAGCGGAAGTTTGCTGGCGAAATTGATTCCACTGCTCGTAGATTTCTTTGAAGGTTGCATCCTTGCTGGAATTTTCTGCGTACAGCTCAAACGCTGCCTTTTTTGCAGCTTGCAAAATATCCTGGGGGTATTCCGCAAATGTCGTTCCTTTCCCTTTTAAGCTTTCGAGGGCGATGCGATTGAGCGCGTTGTATTTTGAGAGCATATTTATGTTCGCCTCTCGCGCGGCGGTTTTCAGCATCGCTTGGTACTCCTTGGGCAGTTTATCCCAAACCGAGCGGTTAATTTGTATCTCTAGGGTAGGGCCGGGTTCCCACCAGCCGGGGTAGTAGCAGAAAGGAGCGGCTTTGTAGAGGCCGAGTTTCTCGTCATCGTAGGGGCCGACCCACTCGGCCGCATCAATTGCACCTCTCTCTAGGGCCAGAAAAATCTCGCCTCCTGGCAATACTTGAGCGTTAACCCCCAACCGAGACATGACTTCGCCCCCCAATCCGGGAATCCGCATGTTTAGACCCTTGAGGTCGCTGAGGCTCTTAATTTCTTGTTTAAACCACCCCCCCATTTGCGCGCCGGTATTGCCTGCGGGAAAGTTGATGATGTTGAAGTCTGCATAGATCTTTTGCATGGCTTCTAAACCGCCTCCTTCGTAGAGCCAAGCATTTTGCTGGTCGGCGGTCAGGCCAAAGGGGACTGAGGTGCCAAAACCGAGGGCGGGATTTTTGCCGACGTAGTAGTAACTGGCAGTGTGGCCGCATTCGGCGGAACCGCTTTGCACTGCGTCGAAGACTTCGAGTCCGCCGACGATTTCTCCAGCGGGACTGGGGGTGATGTTGAAGCGACCTCCGGTCATTTCGCGGACGCGATCGCACACGGTTTCCGCACCGCCAAAGATAGTATCGAGAGATTTGGGCCAGCTTGTGGCCATGCGCCATTCTACTCTGGGCAGGCTGCTGGTGGCGCTGCTGGAGTTGTCACTGCTTTGGGCATTACAGGCGACTAGGGTTGTGGTGGTTGTCGCCGCGATCGCGCTTTGGCTGAGGAATTTTCTGCGTTTCATCTGTTTTTGTTTAAAAGGTTGTGTGAAACTCCGCCATTTTGTTCGGTATCGTTTTTCCCAACCCCCTATTTTTTCAAAATTACGCATTCGCTGTTGTGGGTTGCGGCTCATTCTCTAATAGCCACATCCCCGCAGCAATTTTAGGCTGGCTGGCTTGTAAACTCATGCCTTGTTGCAGTCCGATCGCCAGCAAAGCGAGAGCTTCTACTAACTTGGGATCGTAGAGAGTTCCGGCCGCAGCTTGACAATCGCTGAGAGCTTGTGCGGCCGGAACTTCAGCCAGACGATCGTTGCTGTTGTACTGAGCTAAACGCTGCTGAAAATTGGCGACAAGGCCGAGAATTCTCGATTCTAGGGGAATGGCATCGTAGGCTAACCCTTCTGGCTGTCCCGAACCGTCCCAACATTCGCTTTGGTGAGAGACAATGTGCGCGATCGCTTGCAGTTGCGGCATAATTCGCAACACTGACGCTTTGGGCAATAACCCTTGTTTGTGCAAGACTTCTTGCTGTGCGGGTGTTTGGATTTCCCCATCTAGAGTAACGCCTTGGAGTGGGGCCAAGCGGTGCAAGAAACCCGCCAGACGCAAGCGCTTAATTTGCCACGCAGGGAGATCGAGAATCTGTCCCATTGCTTCTGCGAGGGCCGCAACTTCCGATGCGCCGTTGGGGTTAGCCGCATCCGCTTGGTCGATCAGTTGGGCCATTCGCAGGAACGCCTGCATTTCATTGGAGACGAGATTATCTTCGAGAGCTGGAGTATCGGGACGCTGAGGGTTGTTATGGGTCGTTTGTAGGTAGTTGACGACCTTTTCAACCACCGTTCCCAAATCGTCGCGCTGACAATGGCCGAATTCCGCCACCATCGCTTCCATTTGTACGGTGAGACTCTGCTGTAATTCCGGGTTGTATTGACCGATGTGCGCGATCGCCAACTCAACAGTTTCCCTCACTAAATTTGGCTCAAACGTCCAAAAACCATAAAATTTCCGCTCTAGGTCGTCCTGAGGCTGTCCTTCACCGCCATAATCTAGGGAAGACAGTTCCTGACACAGCACCATTGCCGTATAGGTTGGCGAGAGAATGATTAAGTGCCACTCTTGGGCCACCGGATCGCTCTCCTCTAAACTGACGAGGGCTACATTGGCTTTTTCGCGGGTGGGATGTTCGCTAAATCCGGCATCCGGTGCGGCCAAGATGGCAATTTGGCAAGCTTTTTGAGCAATTTCGCCATACCGTTCTGCTTCTTGCAGATACCATTTACCTTGCTGAAAGGCAGCAATCATTAAGGGGGAACTGTCAGACTCTAGGATAAAGTCTTCGAGGGCGTGGCAGAGGGCGATCAGTGTATTTTTGTAATAAACGCCCAAGTTCAGCGGTCGGGTCGTGTCTCGATGAGCGGCAATCAGTTTTTGCAGAATGGAACCGGGAAGCATGGGCGGCGATCGGGCAAATCTAATAATTTTCTTTGTATTATAGAGCCTCTACCGTGCTGGACTAGTCGACATTGGGGGAAAAAGCGAGCGGGATCGAACAGAATTAAGGTTGGGTTGCATTTACCCTAAAAGTGCGTGTTGGCAAAAGTGGAATGCTCCCAGTCCTCGCCTGAAACAGTCCTGCTTGTTCTTAGTGAGTCAAAACTTTTGCCGCTTTAATCCTTTTGATTAAATCCAGCAACTCCACTAAATAACATCAATAAACCTCCAATTAACACAACTAAAGCCAAGCCAACCAAAACGAGATCGAAGCCATTGATTGATTCCATGTTTGTTTTTGAATTTGTTATTTCTCGGTTCGATTATGTTACATTTTTGGGATGATTTCTATAAGGAAAGAAGAGATGGCGAAAAAAACGAGGATTCGTGCCATCACCTTAGGGTTAATTCGGGATGAAAGTCGAATTTTTGTTGCCCAAGGGTACGACCCCGTCAAACAACAAACCTTTTATCGCGCCTTAGTGAATTGATGACACGCCCTAAGTCCAAATGCGTTTTAATGAAAGTGTAAATCCTGGCAAAACCGCTTCTCCTGATAACGTGCTTGGATTTTCCAGCATCTCAACCCCTTGACCCGCACGATAAATTTCTACCCGCTTATTTTGGGGATCGATCAGCCAGCCCAACTGAGCGCCATTCTCCAGATACTCCTGCATTTTGGCACGCAGATCTTTGAGACTGTCAGTTTCCGAACGCAGTTCCACAACAAAATCAGGGGCGTTGCTTATTTAGGGGATGAATCGAAATTCCGCGAGCCATACATCACTCACAACCTTATCAAGTGGTTCATCCCTCAGTTCAGCAACACCAAATCAGGACAAAGAGGTGCAAACCCTTGTTTCTGCTTGGGCATCAGAGATTCCCATTGTTCCTTACGTACCCAAGATGCATCTGGCGAGCGGTTGGCCCCATTCGGCAACTCAAATCCTGTTGAAGAGTCAAACGCTTCGCCCAGTATTTCATTGGATTCATACCAATTCCCTAGTTGAGTACTGATGCTGAGGTTACGCTTGCCCGATTCGCTACCTGTGGGGGGGTCACAATCAATTTTCCAGTTGCTGTGCGTTCCAGTCTGAGATCTCGATTCACAGCAGCCAAAACAGCAAACTGTTCTAGAGTCACCCTTAGAGCAACTTCATTAGGGACTTGCAGTAAGAGTGGTTGGGTTTGAGGAGGAGCTTGTGCCATCAGAATTCACCTCATGCTGCTGAATCGCATTTATATTCTAAGTCCAAAGGCTTTGGGTGAAGAGGCAGAAGTAGATGGCACCATTGTTGAGCGAAAGTTGCGACCTCTTCGCGATCCGCTTCCTTCTCTCAAGCTTCATCAGCGAGGAATGAGGGTTGCTTCTCTTTGACAATCGGTCTTCTAGCTCACTTTTCACCCCACCCCGGCGCGATCGCAAGCAAAGGCAAAGCTACGTGAGTCTGAGAACTCGCGTGATGTAATGCTAAGCTCTTCTACTTCTGAGTAAACGTCCACACACCATTCCAATCTGTGGGAATTCCCAGCTCCATAAAATGATTAATCCGCTCCAGATAGAGGGCGGCGGTTGTATCTTTGGGGTTGATTGCTAAAACCCGCGCAAAGGCAGTTCTCGCATCATCTAAGCGGCGATCGCGGTAAGCTTCGATCCCTTCCTCAAAGGTTGCCTGAGACTGCAATTTCAGCTTTCTAACCGCTTCTGGTTCGCCATTTAACACTTCGTAAACGTCGATGGGTTCGCTTCTCCCTTTGACAATGGCTCGATCTAAAAAGCGAATATCGTATTGACGAGGATTTGATAAATACTCGAAGGTCGTCTGAGAGATGAGCAGCGACACGCCATAATACTTTGTTAGCCCTTCTAAGCGAGCCGTTAGATTGATCGTGTCGGAGAGCGCATCGCCTTGCATCCGATTTTCTTCTCCGATCATTCCCACCATCATGTGACCGACGTGGAGGCCAATGCCAATTTTGATGAGAAACTCGCCAGTGGTCTCTCGGTGCTGATTGTACTGGCGAACTTTTTCCAGTTGCGCGATCGACCCTTGCACTGCATCGTCCGCACCCTCAGGGAAAACGGCCATGACCCCATCTCCCATAAATTTAACCACTAAGCCGCGATGGTTGCGAATCTCCGGACTGACGTGCTGGAGATAGGCATTGATAAACTCAAAACTGTCTCGCGGGGTCATATTTTCCGAGAGGGTGGTGAAGGAGCGAATGTCGCTAAACATCACCGCCATCACTTTGCTCACATTGTCACCGAGGCGAACGTCGAGAATGCTGTCTTTGCGGAGAAACCGGAGATAGTCGTGGGGAACAAAGCGTCCGTATGCTTCGAGGAGTGCTTCGAGTTGCTCGTTAGCTTGTTTGAGTTCTTGCTCTCGTGCTTGAACGGTTTGTACCATTTGCCCAAAAATTCTGGCGAGTTTCCCGAGTTCGTCCTCGCGAATGGCGACATCGCTCAAACTTCCGGGTTCAAAGGTGTTACTTTCCACAGCAGCAGCAGCAGCCGCGACCTTTTCGACCTGTTCGATATATTGCGCCTGTCGCAAATTTTCGGCTTTGAGTTGGGCTTCTGCGTCTTGTTTTTGGAGCAGGTTAAGGTAGGCGTTGGAGTGGTAGCGGATGCGAGCAATGAGTTCGATGCGATCGGGGAGTTTGACGAGGTAGTCATTGGCCCCAAATTCAAAGGCTTTGGCTTTAATGACGGGTTCTTCTTTGCTGGAGAGGACGATCAGGGGGATGTCGCGAGCGATCGCGTCTTTGGAACGGAGAAATTGCACCAAAAGCAACCCATTCATTTCCGGCATTACCAAGTCCTGGAGAATGACAGTGGGGGAAAACTCGCGAATGACTTTCAACGCTTGGGTTGGGTCGCTCAGATAGCGCAGCGTCATATCAGCCTCTGGTGTAACCATCTGCCGAACGGCTTCGCCAATAATCGGTTGGTCGTCGATGAGTAGAATTTTGATGGTTTGTTGTGGCGAGACAATAGGAGGGACAGAGGGATAGGCCTGTTGGCGAACCATTCCAAGCATGGACATCAATGGGGGTGGGCGAGGGTGAGACAATTCAATTGAGCAGTTACATTCATATTCGCGCTTGCACCCTAAAGATTCCGGATAGTCCGAGCGCTGAGTTCTTGCGTTCGGTTCTTGGTATAAAGAAGTGGGTAGACGGCAAAATGGGCAAACTCGCTCCGAGACAAAAAGAGAGAGACTTTTTGAGTTCCGCTCTTCGGGGAACAGTTTGCAGCCCCTTCTCCCATTATCCCAATTCTAGAAGAAGGGAAGTCACATCAGGCGTAGATCGCATTTATGAGCGAATTTCAAAATCCTCCCAAAAACAATGTTATTTGGCGCTTTGGTTTGTCTCTCTTCTTACAAATTGCGCTAATTTTAGTCATTCCCGCTCGTGCAGTTTATACGCATTTGTCGGGAACAACTGTTATTCTCCAAACAGTTCCGGTCGATCCTCAAGATTTTTTACGAGGGTATTACCAAACTCTCAGATATGAGGTGTCGCGAGTTGATACGTTGCGATCGCTTCCGGGTTGGAAAACCATCCTCACCTCCCAAAGTAATGGAGAAGAGATGCTGGAAGAAGGAACTCAGTTTTATGTAATTCTCCAAGAGCCGAGTCCCGCTCAAACAGATGTCTCTCCTCCTCCAACGTGGGTTCCCGTCGATGTCAGTCGCGATCGCCCTTCAGATTTACCCCCTAATAGAATTGCCTTAAAAGGGGTTTTAAAAAAGGGTTGGATCGACTACGAAATTGAGCGATACTATATGCCAGAAGAACAGCAACAAGAAATTAACGATCTGATTCTTCAAACCCAACGCCAAGCCGAACAAAAACTTGTTTTGGAAGTCAAAATCAACGAACAAGGTCAAGCGGTTGTTGTTAGTTTTTGGGTGGGCGATCGCAACTATCGTTTTTAACCCACGTATGTCACTTTAGGTAGCTGACCGTACCCAATATCTATAACGGGCTGATTGGATTTATGAAACGAGGGCGCGATCGCAAAAGGGAATAGGCAAAAAGCGATAGGAGAAAGCGAGACAGGCATTATTTAGGGAGTACGAGAAATGAGTGCTTGTTTTCATTTTTCATTTAGACCCGCTATAGGATTATCTGTAACGCATGACTTTACTCTTATTGTCTGCGCTCTTTGAGCTGAATAACTTCCTTTTGCCCTAAAAATTTGGGTTGGCGATCGAGAAATTTCACATCTAGGAATGCAGCAAAACGAGCTAATACTTCTCGCAAACGGACTCGAATATGCCATCGTAGGGACACTGTCTTCGCGACATATCCTACTGCATCAATTTGATGATTGTCTGCGAGAAAAATAGCTCTTTCGCAATGAAATCTTTGCGAAACAATAATCAACGAAGACTGTTCAAAAATTTGCTTAGCTCGAACAATTGAATCCAACGTCCGAAAGCCTGCATAATCGAGGGTAATGTATTCACTAGGAATTCCGCGTGCCATCAAATCTTGTTTCATTTCTTGCGGTTCGTTGTAGTTTTTTTGCGAATTATCTCCACTGATGAGAATTGCGCGAATTTTTCCGCTTTCAAATAATTCGACTGCAGCGCGAATTCGATATTCGTAATATAAATTAATTGAGCCTTGGTAATACTTTGCAGTTCCCAATAACAGTGCAACAGGTGCTTCTGGTATTCTAGAAGCATTTTGATAAAGCCGATTTCTAGCTGATAATGACATATAGCCATCGACTCCAGCTAAGGCGATCGTAAGAGCGACAACTGGCAATACCAAAAGTCGAAAGTTTCGTCTGCGAGTCAAAAATTTGGGAAGCTTCATCAGCGAGAAAAGCGAACAACTTTAGATCCGTTGTAACTTATAAACCAGATGAGAGGGTAGGGTTGCGATAGGAACGGAGCGTTTTTTTGCCCTCATCTCACAGAGTTAAACCGTCACACCTTTAAATTGGGTTTTCTCACACCCCACACCTTTGACGAGAATTTGGAGATCGCAGTTTAAATGTCGAACAGCTTAGAAGACCGGAAGCCAGTAATTGACAGAAGTAGAGAGACCGCTTGAAATGAATGATTGAGATACTCTCATTTTGAGAGGTTGATAGTAACTTGAGGTTCAATTTTGGGAACTCTAGAAATGAAAGTATCCGAGCTTGTCGATTTTCCTTTCTCATGATTTTACAACACCAGCAAAATCTCTTGATTCGTCCCGTACAAGCGGATGATGACGATCGCATTGTCCGAGTTCAAGTCCAAGCAATACAAATTCTGACTCAGAAAGATTATAATTCATAACAAATTGAAGCATTAATCGCTAGTAAAAATCGCAAGCATCCTTGGCAAGAAATGATTTTTGTTGCTGAAGTCGATAAGAACATTCAATCCAACAGCGAAAACCATACCCATGAATTGAGGCATCAGCGGCCGGTAAATCCGTGACAACTAGCCAAGGGTCGGCACGCTATAGCCGGTTACTTCGGCGACCTGTTCGCTCTTTTTCCCTCTCGCCAGCAGCCCGATTATTTGCCATTGAGAGCGTTCTACTTCATCTGTTGAACTGCGATAGTGCTGCTCTATTTCTTCGACGCTCAAATGTTCGGCGATGCTCAGACGTCTGCCCATGATTCGGATTACACCTTTCTCTTTCTTGTCTCTATTCTACTTCCGGATTTCATATGACTCAAAGATTGGCTAATCAAGGGGATTTCATATGAATCATTGAGGACTGCTCTAAAGTTATGGCAGCAGTTCCGCACGGAAACCGCTGCTTTTTTTGACAAGAATGGCTGACTTCGAAGCATCGAAATTGTCAGCCAAAGTTAGGAGTCAGTTACGCAAAATCAACCCGAACGACGAGATCGTTAAAGTCGCGATCGCCGCCGCCATAGAGATCCTCCACGCCAAAAGTGTTGTCTCCGAGCATCCGAATATGCTCGGCTTTGTCGGGATTTGCCCCTAGGAAGCTGAAATACGCCATCGGATCGTTACCTCGTTCATTTTGAGCATTTTTCTCCAAAAAATCCTCTGCCGTGCCGTTAGCGACGACAAAGGGGGCGAGAATCTTGCCGCCGGGGAGTCCGGCGTTGGTCTCCACCCGATTTTGCAGTGCGGCTTCGGCATACCCCGCATCGCCTGGGTTCAAACCGTTAATGCGACCGCTAGCGTCGTCAATGGCATAGAACCCGAAGGTATTGTTGAACGCCGCCTCGCTGTTAACGGTGAAGTTGGCGGGGAGCAAGTCCGCTTGACCGCGCAGATCGAGCAGTTCCGAATCCAAATTCGCGCCAATTGGGGGAGCGTCGGTGGTGAGTTCAACGTCTACCAGGAGGTCTTTGAAGTCTGCTGCTGCGCCGCTAGTGGCATCTTCCCATGCGAGAGTAAAGCCATTTTGCGCGAACTCAGTTATATCGGCATAACCCGCACTCGCTAACAACACATTATTCGGCGTGCGTCCGGCCGCAAGCTCGGCTTGCACGGCATCGGTGGTTCCATTTTGCACGAGATAGAACCCTAGGCGAGTCCCGGCTTCAACGCCGAGTTGACGCGCGAAGTTCATGTCGGCAAATTGGTTGCGGGGCAAGGCAGAGAAGAGGGTTTTCGCCTTGGCAAATGCAGCTTTCAGGTAACCCTGTTCGCCAGGAGCAATACCATCAATGCGGCCTAGCGCGTCGTCCACCGCAAAGACTCCCATTTCATGGACAAATTTACCCGCATTGCTCTGCTTGAGGCTGAATTTGAGCTGGGATGCACCGCCTTGGAGTTGCAGGTATTTGTCTGCAATTTCCTTGAGGAACGGAGTTGAGGGGTTGGGAGGGTTGCCTCCACCGCCAGGGCCGTCGTTGGGAGGAGTTCCACCGCCCGGATTATCTCCAGGAGGATTCGTTCCACCCCCACCCGGGCCGTCATTAGGAGGGTTGTTAACCGTTAAGTTAAAGTCGTCAGCGATCGCGCCGCCATTGCCATCATCTACCGTCACCGCGATCGCGCTAACTCCCGCCTGGGTCAATGTGCCGCTAATCACTCCACTGTTGGGGTCAAGGGTTAACCCGTCGGGCAATCCTGTTGCCGTGTAGGTAAGGGTATCGCCGTCAGCATCGCTAAAGTTTCCGCTAATGTCGAGGCTGAAGTTACTCCCGACCTCATCAACGCGATCGGCGATCGCTTGGTCGAGGGTGGGTGGCGTGTTGGTCGTCGGGTTGGCGACCGTTGCTTCGATCGGGAAATCAAACGGATTTTCGTCGCTGTCGTTGTTGCCAAAAGACAGCGTGCCGTTAAAGGTTCCCGCAGCAGCGGTGTCGAGTTGGACGGTGAAGGTGGCTTCCGATCCGGGCGAGATCGCGCTAGGGAAGTCGCCCACTAAGCTGAACCCAGTGGGTAGCGTTGGATCGTTCGGAAGCGTTAAATCGGCCGTTCCCGTATTGCGAACCGTAAAGGTCTTCGTCAGCGTTCCGCCAACATCCACGCTACCAAAGTCAATAGCTGCAGTCGTTCCATCGAGGATATTGGTTGTCCCATCGAGAATTTCAATCTCCGGTGCAGCCGGAGGTGGTGCGGCTGTGACATTACCGCTGATGGCAAAGTTGAAAGGATTCTCATCACTATCGTTGGTGACTACCGAGAGTTCCCCACTCGCCGCACCTGCGGTCGTCCCATCGAGTTGAATTTGCAGGTTGGCTTGTCCGCCTGCTGCCACAGTTCCGGGCAAGTTCCCCACCACGGAGAAACCGTTGGGAAGTGTTAGGTTGCTCAGATCCAGGGCACTAGTTCCGGTGTTGCGGATGGTGAAGGTTTTGCTGATGGGGGTTCCTACTGCCGTTGTGCCGAAGTCAAGGGCCGCAGTTGTTCCATCCAGAATATTAGTTGTCCCGTCGAGGATCTCAATCTCCGGTGCAGCCGGAGGTGGTGCGGCCGTGACATTACCGCTGATGGCAAAGTTGAAAGGATTCTCATCGCTGTCGTTGGTGACTACCGAGAGTTCCCCACTCGCCGCACCTGCGGTCGTCCCATCGAGTTGAATTTGCAGGTTGGCTTGTCCGCCTGCTGCCACAGTTCCGGGCAAGTTCCCCACCACGGAGAAACCGTTGGGAAGTGTTAGGTTGCTCAGATCCAGGGCACTAGTTCCGGTGTTGCGGATGGTGAAGGTTTTGCTGATGGGGGTTCCTACTGCCGTTGTGCCGAAGTCAAGGGCCGCAGTTGTTCCATCCAGAATATTAGTTGTCCCGTCGAGGATCTCAATCTCCGGTGCAGCCGGAGGTGGTGCGGCCGTGACATTACCGCTGATGGCAAAGTTGAAAGGATTCTCATCGCTGTCGTTGGTGACTACCGAGAGTTCCCCACTCGCCGCACCTGCGGTCGTCCCATCGAGTTGAATTTGCAGGTTGGCTTGTCCGCCTGCTGCCACAGTTCCGGGCAAGTTCCCCACCACGGAGAAACCGTTGGGAAGTGTTAGGTTGCTCAGATCCAGGGCGCTGGTTCCGGTGTTGCGGATGGTGAAGGTTTTGCTGATGGGAGTTCCTACTGCCGTTGTGCCGAAGTCAAGGGCCGCAGTCGTTCCATCCAGAATATTAGTTGTTCCGTCGAGGATTTCAATCTCTGGTGCCGCTGGCGGAGGATTTCCGCCGGCTTCATACGCACCAATATCGGGAAGAACGCTGCCGTTGAGATCCCCGTCCTGACGCGCCACGCCTCGTTGGTCGGTGGCGGGTGCGCTACCATTACCCGCGTCAATTGCCGGACTGCCAGGGAGAAGGGGATGAACCCAAGCCCCGTCAATATTTTGCACTGAACCTAGCAAAGGATCGGCGATAGTGATGTTGGTTGTTGCTTTATCGCCATCCTCAGACTGAATGTTATTACCGCCGTCATTAAATTCCCGGTTTGTGTGCTGTTGAAAACCAGGAGGAACGCCGGGATCGCCACCCAGAACGGCCGTGTTTTTGGAAAAAATTGTGTTGGCAACTGTTACATTGTCGCCCCCCAGAATTGCACCGCCAACCCAACCGGCATAGTTGTTAGCAAAGGTTGAATTCGTAATTGTGGCAGGGTTATCCAGCAAGAATAAACCGCCGCCATTGCCTGTAAAGTCAAGAGCTTCAGCACGGTTGCCAGAAAAAGTGCTGTTGGCGATTGTAACGGGCGTGCCACCGGCCCAAACTCCCCCACCCGTAGCTGCAGCAGTGTTGTTGACAAAGCTGCTGTTTGTGATGGTAAAGCCTCGATTTTGACCGTTGGTGAGTTGTACAACAGCACCACCAGCACCGGTGTTACCCCCGTTCGGCAGCTCGCTGACTTGGTTATTGCGGAAAGTGCTGCCGTCAATAATCACTTCATCTTGGTCGTTGGTAAAGAGGTAGGCTGCTCCTCCTTCACCTCGTCCTCGGTTCCCTTCAAAGGTGCTGTTGAGGATGCGAATGCTTCCGAGATCGCCGGGTTCGCCCGTACTGGCTAGGTCGGTATATAGGGCACCGCCATAACCTCTGAGGAAGGGGTTGAGGTTACCTGTATCGTAGAAGGCAGCGGTGGTGTCGTTGTTGATGAAACGGCTGTTTTCGATGGTAAGTTCGCCCTGGAGACTGTTAATTGCTGCGCCGTTGATGCCTCGGTTGTTGGTGAACTCGCTGTCTCTGATGGTGATTTCGTTGGGCCCCAGAAACGCGATCGCGCCAGCTCCTCGTTCGTCGTTACCCGCGATCGCAACATTCCCGTCAAAGGTACTCCCCGTAACGCTCAGGGTTCCGTCAAACGCATTGTAGATAGCGCCGCCGCCGCGATCGGCTGTGTTGTTGTTGAAGTTGACGTTTTCAACGACTAGTTGCCCTTGAAACTCGCTATAAATGGCTCCCCCCACATCCGGAGTATAAGCATTAGCGAGAGTAACATTTTTAACTGTCAACTGAGTAGGATTGACAGCAGGTGGATTGAGATGGAAGATGCGAGATGCATTATTGCCACTGATGGTTAACCCTGGTGAATTTGCCCCATCCACGGTCAAATTTTTACCTGCAGTGACTTCTAATTGTCCGGAAGTCAAAGTAATGGTTTGACCGGCGAGGTTGGCAGCAAAAGCAATTGTATCGCCTGAATTAGCGTTAGATACTGCTTGTCGAAGAGAACCCGCACCGCTGTCGGCCAGGCTGGTAACCGTGATAGTAGCCATGTTCTAAAAAATACACTCTTTCTAGGTGTTCATTAACACTTTTCTCTCTATTTTTGATATCACCCGGAAGTGAAGTTTTCGAGAGCGAGCGAAGAGAGTGTTAATTTTACACCGAGAGAATTTTCGCAACACTGCGATCGCCTTTGAACAACTCAAGCAACTTGTGGCACTCATCGCACCTTCTCAAAAAAAAGTAGTTGACGCGATCGCGGATAAGGGTTCCGGTATCCCTCCAGAGGTGCAACAGCGCATCTTCGATCCACTTTCCATCACCACACCAATTGGCAAGGGAACGGGAAGGGGAATGTCCATCAGCTATCAAATTGTGACGAAAAAACACGGGGGGACGTTGGCCTGTTCTTCTACTCTCGGCGAGGGAACCGAGTTTACGATCGCTCTTCCGATTTGACAAGGAGTTGTTATCAGTGCTGTTTAACGTACAAAACACACCCCTCTTCCGAGTTAAACTGTCTCCGACTGCCCGCAGGATAGCGCAACCAGGTTCGGGCCGGATAGGAGCAGTTAGCCTCCGAGAAACTCCCGTCCACTATAAAAATTTCTGTAATTTGCCCAAAAGTACGCCCCTTTGCCATTCCCCCATCCCATTTCTCCAACCAAACTTGCTCTGGATAGCCTGACTGAGCGTAGAGTTGCTTGACCCACACTCCTGAAATTGGGCCGGGAAGCCACGGCATCTCGTTGAAATTAACGGCAACTTGCTGGCGGTTGCCTCCCGGATATTGACGCAATCGCACAAAAATCGTACAACCCTCTTGCGAAAAGGGAGCGTGACGAAACCCCTCTGGGTTGAGCAAATAGGAACCGGCAGGATAATCGTCCCTTTCATCAGAAAACGTACCTTCTAGGACCAAAATTTCTTCTCCTGCTGGATGTTCGTGAGCGGGAAATGAAGAGTTCGGAGCATAGCGCACGACAGAGGTCACGCGACCCGCTTCCTTCTCTCCCTCCAGGTATAACCGCTTGCGCCAAACCGTCGGACTGGGACTTTGCTGCCATTCCATCGCGGCTGTCTCCACAGCAACAAACTCAGCAAAATTGGCATTAAGAGGATGGGTCACTTCAGTCATCAGAGGAAGTCGGGAATAGGGGCAAGGGGGATTGGGGAATTTATTCATCCTTCATCCTTTCATAAAACTCTGAATTCTGTTCATCGATCGATCAATTCCTCCAAACCCATACTAACCGTTGCGTTTCCCTGGGGACTGAGATGAATGCGATCGCGGTATAAAGACTGGGGTTGCTCGGCGTTCTTGAAAATTGGAAGAAAATCGAGGTAGGGAATGGCACGAGTTTCGACGAACTCCTGCAAGCGCTGTCTGGCTCTTATTTCGTACTCTCGCGGCCCGGAGTCGCTTAGCTCTCGCAACAAAGGAGTCATGGCTAGATAGAACTGCGCTTGAGATTGAGTGGCGATCGCCTGCATTTCTCCAATTGCGTCTAAATTAAATCCCACGCGATCGCCCCCCTCTGCCAAAACTTCAGCCATTCCCGGAACGGGTTGAGCGGGGAGAACGTAGCGCTCGAACAGTTCGACAAGCGCTAAAGGCGGTCGAGCATCGGGATAGTTGCGATCTCGCCCCACCTGAAGCGAGGTGGGAGCCGTTCCAAATAAATCATCCGTATTAATCAGCAGCACCACCCCCTGAGATGCAAACAAGCCAAATCTTTTGAGATAAGCAAGCTGATTGCGAGGACTCCAAGAATTTGCCGACGCATTTAAAACCTCAACCTTGCGCTCGACTTCCTGAGATTGAAGTCCCGCTTGCATTAGAGCTGAAAGGGTTTGACTTTGATCCGTCCACCAAGCCCCATTGGCCACAGAGTCTCCCAACAGCAAAATCCGTCGCGTTGATGGGGGACAGTCCCTAGAAATGGCAGGAGAGCGCATCGAATACTGATTAATTGCTATCCGATTGCCCAAACGACGAACCTGCTGATTGGGCGCTAATAAATAGCCAATTTCCTCATCAGCAATATAGAGTGAGGGGTTGCCAAAACCCAAGAGTCTCAAACCTCCCTCTACTATCCCCAACAACAAAGCGGCGATCGCCAAAATACCCAGCACTATTTCCATTCTTAAGTCTCCGATCTCTTTATATTTAATCCATGGACGAACCTTCGCGATCGCCGCTACCTTGGACTTAGAGTTTCTTGTATTTCAATCTTTAAATCATTAGGAGAAAAATAATCCATTATGTCAGATCTGAATCGTGGAATCATGAAATTCAAAAATGCTGACAAACCCATTATTGTTGGCATCTCCGCCGTACTCGTTTTTGGCAGTATCAGCTTCTTGATCGGATGGGCCCTGCACGCTGCCTATTCGCTGTAGCGCAATTTTCGCGCCGGAACGCGACGCGATCGCTCCAGAAAAACTCAATGGGTTCGGTCAGGACAAGGGTGGAAGCAAAAAAAATGGGTAAATGCGCCTCAATTCTTCGTTTCCACCACTTTTTTTCCTTTCATTTAGCGCAATTTTATCGAGGCAGTGACAATTAATCCAAAATCTCTGCTACAATCGTAAATCGTGGAAATCAATGGGTCGGTGCCCGAGTGGTTAATGGGGGCGGACTGTAAATCCGCTGGCTATGCCTACGCTGGTTCGAATCCAGCTCGGCCCATCTTCTGCCCTTGTAGCTCAGTGGTAGAGCACACCCTTGGTAAGGGTGAGGCCACGAGTTCAATCCTCGTCAAGGGCTTATTTTCCTGGAAAATCCGGCGGTCGTTGGCGATCTGCCTGTCCAGTGATTTATCAATGGAGAATTGAGGGGAATTCCCCGGCTGAGTGGTGAGGAAAGAGGTCAAGATTGAACTTTCATCGCATAGTCCCTAAATCTCTCTAAGTCGGCTTGAATCGTAGACTCCACAATCCGCCCCAAAAAGAGATTGTCCATCATTTGGCCGAGAAATCCGGGGATATCGTAAGCAACAGTGAGCTTGACAATGCTGCTGGTTTTGCGATCGTAAAAACGCACGGCTCCTCGGTTGGGCAAACCATCAACCGACTCCCACTGAATAATTTGCTGGGGAACAAGCTTGAGGATGCGGGATAGCCAGCTAAACTCAAAACTCCCGCTGGCGAGTTTCCAACGAGAGAGGTTGGGATTGTCTTCCAAAACACGGACAGAATCGATCCACTTCATCCAGCGAGGCATTTGTTCGAGATCGGACCATAGCCCCCACACTAATTCAATTGGGGCATCCACTTCGACTTGTACGCTGTGTTCTAACCAGTTAGACATAGGAGTTATGAGTAGTTGAGAGGAGGATCGAGCGGCGATCGCCGCGGAACAAGATGAAGATACCGAAAGCAACAGAGCTAGAGCATTACTTTCTTGCTCGAACATCAGGGCTAACCCCACGGATGGATTCTGAGCTTTCTTCCACTTTAGCGTTGCATCTAAACATTGGGAGAGGGGCACAAGAGCCTTTGAAAATTTTCTCACGACGATCCTCACGCGATTTGCGATCGCTCCGCTCCCAGAATCAACCCTTGAGCAGAGGAAAATCAACCTTCTCAAACGTCCTATCAGTCATGGATTTGGTTGTGATAGTATCGTTCCAGGTCGCTAGTGCAATTTACGATGACCTGATGGGGGTAATTTAAAGAATGAACGACATGACACGAGAGGAAATGCGCGATCGCCTCGGAAATCTCGATAAAATTCGGGATATCTTAGTTGGCTCGCACCTGCGCGATTATGACGGCCGCATGGATCGCATGGAGTCGGAACTAGCGCTCATGCATCAAGATATCAGCGATCGCATTGATGAGGTCAAAAGCAGCCTCAGACTTGAAATTCAATCAGTGGCGGAAAGCCTAGAAAAGCAGACCCGCTCGATCGCCAACACTACGCAAGAATCCCTCGCCGACCAGCGACAACAGCTCGATCGCCTCAATAGCAGAGTCTCAACCAGCATCACCAATCTGGACGAAGCGATCGAACAAAAAACGAAAACCCTTCGCAATCAATTTACAGAAAGCCGCGACAAGCTGCAAGACGATATCCGCACGGTCAGAACCCAAGTCCTCGAAGAGTTAGAGAATCGCTTTGCGATGCTACGAGATGGGAAAGTGGCCAAACAAGATATGGCAGAAATTTTATTTGAGTTAGGGATGCGACTGAAAGGCTCGGAGGTTGTGCCAGTGCTACAGGCGGCTGTGGATACGGAGATCTCGGCAGAAATTATGCCGTAACGGAGGAGGTTCGCGAACACCCTAGCCATGTGCGGTCATCTGCGACTCAGAAAAAAGGAAAATCAGGTCTTCCTCTTGCCGATTTTTTTGAACTCCGAACCGTCATCCCAAAACCTTGAGAACCTGAATTTGATAAGAAGATCTCAACACGAAGTAAAACGAGTCGAGAAACGGAAAAGCAAGCCTTCACTCATTGCTAACTGCTAGGAGATTTGCAGTCTGTCGAACCTGCATTTTAGAAGCGTGTCTTCGCTTAATTAACGATCGAATAAGGGTGTATGTGCGGCGAATTAGCCTAGGGGAGAAGTCTCTAGGCTAATTGTGTATAACGATCTCTCTGGAGATCTTGCAGCATTTTCAATCGGTACAATGATTCTGTTGACAGTTGGAAACAGAATCTCTTCCCCTGCAACCACTCGCCAAGCACCAGGGCAATTATAGACCAATGGTTTTATCAAGCTCTTATCCCGAATCCAGCGATGCTTCAGCCGCAGAACCGATTGATGTTGCCTACTCTGAGGTGCGCGAGGACGCAACCGAGATAACCCCCGAAGCCGTTGAGGAGGTTGAGGAGTTTATGCGCTTGCTCCTCGATCTGGCTGTTGTGGAGGAAAAAGAGCCGCTGCCGAACAAGACTCCACCTCAACCGTCACAGTCGTTAGAATCGAAGATTGCCGAAGAAAAAGTCACCCCCACTTCGAGCGAGTCAGAGATTGTCGGTCAGCTTGTCGATCTGTTGGCGGGAGAAGACATTCAGGAGAAGCAATCGTTCTCCGAACCTTTTGCCAGCGCAGGCGATCGCGCCGTCGTCCCATCCCCTTCACCCCCCAAGCTCCTCACCGCAGCACCCGGAACTCAACCCTCCCCGCTCCCCGAATCAAGTGTTGATTCGCCGGCCGAGCCAACCGAAAGCGAATCTGTCCCGGTTCCGAAGGTTGAACCCCAGAGCGATCGCGCTCCTCACAAAAAGCGCAGTCAGCCGCAACCCTCCGCTCCCGCTGCGAAGACAGGAGGGGAAGACGAAGCCTTGGGCGCGCTGCAAAACCTGCTATTTGGCTCCAATATGTCGGGGCTGGAAAGCAAAATCAACCAAATCGAACATCAAATCTTCGATTCTGCCAAACTAATTGAGTTGCTGACCCCCGTGATTATCGAGTTGCTCGATCGCAAAGTTCGCGACTCGAAAGAAGAGATGAGCCGCGCCCTCTTTCCCATTGTCGATCGGCTGATTTATCAGCGGGCGAAGGAAGATCGGGCCGCCATGAGCGCAGCTTTGGCGACGGTGATTCCCGAAGCCCTGGCCAAGCAAATTCGCGACGCACCAGAAGAAATTATCCAGGCGATCGCGCCGATGATGGGGCGAGCGATTAAGCAACAAATCGAACTCGATCGCAACGAAATTGCCCAGGCCCTGGCCCCGACGATGGGGCAAGCCATTAAGCAGCAAATCGAACTGGAACGGGATTCGATGGTGGATGCGCTCTACCCCGTCATTGGCAGCACGGTCAGCCGCTACCTGGCCGAAGCGATTCAATCCATTAATGACAAAATTGCTAGTGCCTTCACCTTTAAAGGCATCCAGCGCAAGATTCGAGCCAAAATACAAGGGGTGTCAGAGGGGGAACTCATTTTCTCAGAATCCATGCCCTTTCGAGTTCGGGCTGCTTTCCTGATTCACAAAGGTTCTGGGTTAATTATTGCCGATGCTCAAACCCCCACCGAACACTGCCTTGAAGCTGATATGGTGGCGGGGATGCTCACCGCTATTCGCAGCTTTGTCAACGACTGTATTGTGCAAACGGGCAGTACGTCAGAGTTGAATGAGATTGAGTACGGCGACTCCAAAATTTTGCTCGAAGTTGCTGGGTACTGCTACCTAGCTGTTGTGATTCAGGGGGAACCGCCTCGCAACTTTATTGGCGCGATCCGCGAAACCCTCAGCGCGATCGTGCAGAAACACGGCGACCCCATCGAAGAGTTTGACGGCGACCCCGATACCATTCCCAAAGACGTTCAGTCTCGCGTTGAGGACTTGATCGAAATTGTTAAGCCCAATTCCTCAGAAGCGCGCGGTTTTCCCTGGGCAATGGTGGGAATTTGCGCGACAGTCCTAGCGGCGGTTCTCATTCCCTGGGGAATTTACCATCATCGTCAGACTGTCAATCGCCAACTAGAAGCCGAAACCCTGGCCGCACTAACAGCCATTCCCGAACTGTCGGTATACAACCTCAACGCCACTGCTAAGGGCGATACCCTAACCCTCAAGGGGCGAGTTCCCAACGAGTTGTTGAAAAGCAAGGCGGGAACGATTGCCCGCTCCCTGGCCCCAGAACGCCAAATTGAGAACGCGATCGTTGCTGTCGATCTGCCGCCCGATCCGGCAATTGTTGCCGCCGAGATGGAGCGAGTGACAGCACTGTTCAACCAGCAACCGGGAACCCAGATCGCGGCTCAATATCAAATCGTACAGCCGGGAGAGTCGTTGCCCCCCACGGGTCAAGTGACGGTGACCGGAAGCATTGAGCGTATTGCCAATGCTGCCAAAATAACCCGCGCCTTTGCCGCCATTCCAGGGGTTAGCAAGGTCACCAATACGGTGAAAGTGGCAGCACCCAAGGTGAATACCAGAGTTTACTTTAAAGGCGGGTCTGCTGCCATCAAACCTGTGGATGCTCGAGTCAAAATTGCCCCAATTCGGCGAGAATTAGAACGATATCCTGAGATAAACTTAAAAATCGTCGGTCATAGCTTGCCTAGCGAGGGAGCTTCCCAACTAGCACGCCAACGGGCGATCGCCGTCCGCGACTTGCTCATTCAACAGGGGATCGATCCAACTCGGTTGGTGGTGGAGGGATCGACAACTTCACCCTCGGATGTCGAAGCAACAGCACCGGACTGGATGAGTCGGTGCGTCCGTTTTGAAACCGCGACCCCTGCGATTCCCTCAAACTCCAGTAATTAATTTGTATGGCTACTCTTTCTAAGAAAATGTGTTTAATCGGCGACTTCGGCGTGGGTAAAACCAGTTTGATTCGCCGCTTTGTCGATCGCCAGTTTAGCGACGAGTATTTATCCACAGTTGGCGTTAAAATTTCTCGAAAAGCGGTGGAAGTGGCCCAAGCCGATGGCAAACCCCCTAGACCCATGCAGTTGTTGATCTGGGACTTAGAAGGCCATACAAAGTTTAAGGCGATCGCGCCAAGTTATCTTCAGGGAGCAAAAGGGGCGCTGATCGTCGCCGATCTCAGCCGTCCGGAAACGGTGGAAAACCTATCGAGACACATTGAGCTATTTTTATCGGTGAATCCCAAAGGGGTGATGATTCTGGCACTCAACAAAATTGATTTAGTGGATGCCGAAAAACTAGAGCAACTGTCGCAACTGGCGCAAGAACATCAAAGCGATCGCGTCTTCGCTATCTACCAAACCTCTGCCAAAACTGGCAAAGATGTAGACAATATGTTCCAAAGTCTAGCCCTAAAAATGGTTGAATCCTGATGAATACCCTAATTAAAAAACTGCTTGCTTCTCAGGACATCAAGTACCTAGAGATCGACCAACATTTCATCATCTTGGAAGTGGGAACAGATGTCGATGATTTTGCTGAAATTCCCGAACAAGTCAAAGTGGGCGGCGATGCGCGTCAAGGGTTTCCCGAACTGATCGGCCTCGAAGGCTGTCTGGAGAATTTGCGATCGGGACGAGAGAGTAACTTCAAACTCGAAAGCATTGCCCGATTTGGCGAAGGCGAATCGCCCTTTTATCTCGATATTTATATTGCCCGCGATCGCAACGAAGCGACGCAACAAGAAACCTTTATTCTCTGTTTTGAAGATTCTACCGAACGCAGTCTGATCAAGCAGGCGATTTTGCAGCACTCCAACGAAGCGCAATTGCTGATCGACCGCCTCTCCGCCTCGCAGCAATACATCGATACCTTGCTCGAATCGATGGCCGACGCGCTGATTGTTACCACCCCCTCCGGACAAATTAAGACAGTCAACAAAGCGGCCCTCAATCTTTTTGAATACAGCCCATCCGAATTCGCGAATCGGCATATCTGCGACATCATTCCCGAAGCGAATTTGCAGTCTTTTGCCAAAGATCGAGACGAACCCAACCCTCTACCAACCGAAGCCAGCTACCAAACGAGAAGCGGCAAAACGTTTTACGTTTCCTTTTCGCGTGCGAAGTTGCAAACCGACATCAAAGACTGGCAAGGCGACATCTACATCGGCCGCGATATTACCGAACGCAGGCAGATTGAACTTGCCCTCTCTCAAACGAATGGCGAACTCAAACTCCGCAACCAAGAACTCAAACTCCTCAACGAATTGAGTCAGTTGCTCAACGCCTGCGTGAATTTACAAGAAGCTGAAGGCGCAGTTTCTAGCCTCGTCCCGGCTCTTTTTCCCAACCTGATGGGCGGCCTTTACGTCATTGAGATCGCCGATAGCAAGAAGGATGACAACAAACTCGTCCGTCCCTGGATTGCTTGGGGAGATTCGCCCCATGACCCGACAGAACTCTTTCCCGCCGAGAACTGTTGGGCGCTGCGACGGGGACGAGGATACCTGAGCAACCAAACCAACCCTTGCTTGCGCTGCCAGAAAATTTGTACGCCGGTCAGTGCGACTAACTCCTGCTGCGTGCCGATGATTGCCCAAGGAGAAGCACTGGGCTTTTTGCATCTGTGCGAGTTGACGGCTGGAGAATTGACTCCTGCAAAACAGCAGCTTGCTTTCACCGTGACAGAACACCTCGCTCTTGCCCTCGCTAATCTCAAGCTCCAAGAACTTCTACAGCGACAATCGAATTATGATGCTTTGACAGGCCTTTATAATCGCCGCTACTTCGATCGCTCCCTGGAGAGGGAAATCTCTCTGTCCGAGTATAAGCGCCACCCCCTGAGTGCCATTCTCATTGATATCGACCATTTCAAGCACATTAACGATACCTACGGTCATGAAGCGGGAGATGAAGTCCTGCGAGAATTGGGAGTGCTGTTGCAAAAAAGTATCCGCGATCGCGATCGCGCTTATCGCTACGGCGGTGAAGAGTTTGTCTTAATTTTGCAAAATATCGACCCCAAGGTAGCCCAACAGCGTTCGGAGCAAGTTCGGCAAAAAGTGAAGCAACTTCGCATTCACTACCAGAACAACACATTGAGCTTGACGATTTCCTGCGGCATTGCTTGTTTCCCCGAACATGGCTCCACCGGCCAACTTCTACTGCAAGCCGCAGATCGCGCGCTGCGTCAAGCTAAAAAAGCCGGACGCGATCGCGCTGTCATGGCAACCGAGACATTCGACGAATCTTGATTAAGGCATTATGAAGGTGTCAGCAGTCGTTATTAACGGTTCGCGATCGTGCATCCAGCAATCCAAGAACTCTTGCTAGCAAGAGGGACAGAATATTTTCTGTTCGATCAAAACTTTCGCATTCTCCAAGTCTCGCCACGAGGAGAAGCACTGGTCGAAGCGTTCCTCGATCGCTGCGTCGGAGAGGATCTTCGTCAGGGGTTCCCCGAACTGTTTGGAGTGGAGGAAGCAGTACAAAGGGTTCTGCTCGGAGAGCAACAGCGGTTGGAGTTCAAAGGAGTGACTCGTTTGAGCGCAACCGAAGAACCGATCTATCTGGATCTACAGATCGTGCGAACTCAGGCTGAGACTCCCCAACTCCTCCTCTTAATTGAGGATGTGAGCGATCGCATGGTCTTGGAGCAAACCTTGGTGCAAAGTACGAACGAGACGAGCTTGTTAATCGATTCTCTACAAGCTTCTCAAGACTCCCTGAACGCGATCGTCAGCGCCATGGCCGATGCCTTGTTGATCGTCTCGCCGAACGGCACGATGCAAATGGCGAATCGGGCGGCCCAAACTCTCTTTGGCTACAGGTTCGACGAACTGAAGGGCCAGCCTGTTACCCTCGTCATTACCGATCGACGATTCGTCGCCCAAGAAGTCCATCAATATCTGCTCAATCAATCGGAATATGTCAAAAATGTTGAAGTAGAGTGTCGAACAAAAACAGGCGATCGCCGCTTAGTCGCCTTTTCTTGTTCAAAAATTCGGACAAATGCCGACACCCTCCCCGAATTTCTCTACATTGGTCGAGATGTGACCGCTCGTCAGCGCTCGGAACAGCGGTTTGTCACCCAATATAGAACCGCTCGCATTCTTTCTCTCGCCAACAGCTTAAAGAAAGCAATGCCTCCCATCCTCAAAGCCATTGGCGAAAACCTCGGTTGGGCGTTGGGAGAATTGTGGCGGGTCGAGGCAGAGCCGGAAAAAAATATTCCCATCCCCACGGCCAATACCAACCAAGAACCATCCCATTTGCGCTGCATTGCGACCTGGTCGCAGCCCTCGGAAGGCATTCGCCACTCCCCTGCCATTCAAGCCTTTTTAGCTGCCTCTGAGCCAGCATCTCTCAGACGCAGTGTGAGTTTAGCGGGTTGGGTGGGGCAAACTCGTCAAGCACAGTGGATCGCCAACCTCGAACGAGAAGAGCATTTTGAACGTCGAGAGTTAGCTGCTGCTGCTGGCCTGCAATCGGCCTTGGCAATTCCCATTGAGAGCGATACTCGCTTGTGCGGGGTGATGGTGCTGTACAGCCAAGCGGTTCAACAACCCGATCGCGATACCTTGCAAACGATGACGGCGATCGCCAACCAGTTAGGACAGTTTATTCAGCGCAAGCAAGCGGAAGCCGCACTGCAAGAGAGCGAGGAGCGATATCGCGATTTGTTTGAAAATGCCAGTGACTTGATTCAATCGGTCGATCCCAATGGACGGTTTCTGTATGTCAATCGCGCTTGGCAGGAGGCAATGGGGTACAGTCTCTCGGAATTGGAGCGGCAAACAGTCTTTGAACTCGTGCATCCAATCGAGAAGATTAAGTTTGCAAAAGCATTTCGCCGCTTGCTAGAAGGGGGGACAATTGACCCGATGAAGACCGCTTTTGTCACGAAAAGCGGGAGTCAGGTCTTTTTAGAAGGGAGCATGAATTGCAAGCGGGTGGGCGATCGCCCGGTAGCCGTGCGGGCCATTTTCCACGACATTACCCAACGCTTGAAAGCGGAGAAGGCGCTCGCACTCCAACAGAAACAAGCCGAACGACTGCTGCTCAATATTTTGCCAGCTCGAATTGCTCAGCGTCTCAAGAAAAGCTCGAAGACAATCGCGGAAAAGTTTGAGTGGGTCACGGTACTGTTTGCCGATATTGTGGGCTTTACGGAAATGGCCGGACAACTGCCACCGATCGAATTGGTAGACCTGCTCAATTCAATTTTTTCGGAGTTCGATCGGCGCACGGAAACCTACGGTTTGGAAAAAATTAAAACGATTGGCGACGCTTACATGGTGGTGGGAGGACTGCCAGAACGCCGGAGCGATCACGCTGAAGCGATCGCGGATTTTGCCTTAGAGATGCAGAGTGCGATCGCTCAGTTCAACAACAAGCGTAACGACAACCTCAAGATGCGAATTGGCATTCACAGCGGCCCGGTGGTGGCTGGAGTCATTGGTTTGAAGAAGTTTATTTACGATCTTTGGGGCGATACAGTTAATATTGCCAGTCGCATGGAGTCTCACGGCGCGGCAGGACGCATTCAGGTCAGCGATCGCACCTACCAACTTTTACAAGCAAATTACCAGTTCGAGCATCGAGGGCGCATTCCCGTCAAAGGCAAAGGCGAAATGGATACTTATTGGTTGCTTCGCAAGCGCTAGAAGAAATCGACCAAATGCGAGTTCGCTCGAAATGCTAGATTTTTAATTTCTTCGGATGTTGCGATCGCCGCGTTAATTCTGTTCAACGACAAAAGCTCTTTGAGTCATCTTACAAATCAGCTATTCTTCAATTTGACTCAACCAGGCGATCGTGTTGCGAATCCATTCCTCAGAGTTCGTGTTTTTAAGCAGTTGAGCATCCCCACTCAAGGCCGAGAGAGCCTGCTGAATTTCCTCAGTTTCATATCCCAACGCCAGCAAGGTCATCTCCACATCTTCGAGAACATTTGCGGCGGGCATAGTACCGGAAGCAGGGGCACTGACCCCGGAGAGTTTGCGCCACTGCGACAGCTTCGTTTTCAACTCTAAGGCAATGCGTTCGGCGGTTTTCTTGCCCACGCCAGGGGTTTTAATCAAGGTGCGGACATTGCCAGTGACAATGGCCTGGACGAGGGTTTCCAGTCCCAGCGTATCAATGAGCGCGATCGCGAGTTGCGCTCCAATGCCGCTGACGCTGACGAGGTGGCGAAATAAGTCCCGTTCGGCGGCGGAGGCAAAACCGTACAAAATCGGCTGTTCCTCGCGCACTTGCAGGTGCGTGAAGACCTTCGCAGAATCCCCGATCGCGCCGGAAAATTGTCTGGCAAAGCGGGACGGGATTTGAATTTCGTAGCCCACTTGATTGACTTCAAAGATGAGGACGAGGCGGTTGTTGAGGGTTTTCACCACCTCAATAACTTGTCCCTGGAGATAACCGATCATGGCAGAAAGCCGAAATGCTGCAAGCCTTCCAGAATACCACCGGAACAGGAGGCCTGGGCAAAATAGCGGTAGTCGGTTTGGTTCGCTGCGTACCACTGGCGCAATTCGGGTTGAGCATTGCCAACAATAATGCCCCGCGATTTGCCGGTGCTGAAGAGGGCAATATCGTTGCCAGAGTCGCCACAGACAGCGGTTTTCTCCTCGTCAATTCCCCATCGCTGCTGCAAAAAGCGCACGGCTAGACCCTTATCCGCTTGTTGGGGCAAAATGTCTACGTCGCGACTGCCACTGTAAATTACTTTGAGGTGGAAGTTTTGCGCGGAGAGTTCGGATTTGAGGCGAGATAGGACGGTTTTTGCTTGCTGGGGGTCGATGTTGTAGCTGAGTTTAAAGTCTCCCTGTTCCGACTCTGGTTGAGGGACAAGTTGGTCGAATTGGGAAGCGATCGCGGACACTTTTTGCCGATCCCATCCTTGAGAAAGCATTTTTGCCCACTCCTTGTCGGCCGTGTCTTCATCCGGGTTGGGATAAATAGCCGTTCCCACCGAAGCAATGAGCACATCGGGAGGGAGGAGGGTCTGTTCCTCGCACAGTTGTCGATAGAGAAAGAGCGATCGCCCCGTCGCATAGACAATTTTAGTGCCGTGTTGTTGTCGGTGTAGATCTAACTGTTCGTTGAGGGTTTCTAAGGCTGCGCGATCGCCTACCAGCGTGTGGTCTAAGTCCGAGACAAATAAAAAAGAACTCATGAATTACCCAGTACTTTGCCAACTTTATTGTGACAGGTTGTGGAGAGCGCGATCGTCAGGCTGAAGTTGTAGATTATCAATATATTGGCAATTGATATTTTGCCTTCACTTTGTGATTAGCCATTAGCCAAGATAATTGCAATCCATATAACTCGGCCTTGTTTCTACACATGAATAGATATTTTCCTACTGAGGTCAAGAGACATCTCCACAATAGCAACAGAATCTCTAAAATAGAGATATAATCAAGCCCACAACAGGTACAAATCAGACAAGAATGAATCAATATACATGGAATTATATCCAAAAACGTCCCCAAGAAACCAAAAGACTATTGGGCATTAATTATGAGCAGCTACAACAAGTCTTAGCTCAAGCAAAACTCCTCCATTACAGAAAAAAAGAGGAACGGGAAAAGAAGAAAGTTAGACTCATTAAAGCCGGCGGAGGAAATCATTCTAAATTATCCGAGGAAGAGCAAATTATTTTGACTCTGGTTTATCTGCGACAAAAGATAAACTTTCAAGTTCTAGGATTGCTCTTTCAAGTCAGTGAATCGACGACACATAACGTCTTTACTTATTGGCAACAGATTTTGCAAGAGGAGCTCCCTCCGAGTTTGCTAGAACCGGTCAAAAAGTTCCCAGAAGAAGTCGAAAAGATTAACGAAGAACTCAACTCATACGAGTTGCTGGTTGATAGCTCAGAACAGCCCATTGAAAGACCTTCAGACTACGAGAAGCAGAAGAAACATTATA
>Ga0207422_1002185_pt1 | contig 28280 bp, 12 predicted proteins | sample MarCyaLeptolynsp_FD_187757 | JGI IMG/M metagenome (GOLD analysis project Ga0207422, IMG submission 187757) | Marine cyanobacterial communities from Panama - species 1 Leptolyngbya sp. (SPAdes) | ecosystem: Environmental > Aquatic > Marine > Unclassified | place: Panama: Panama City | collected... | reverse complement strand
CAAACAGCGACAGCGGCACGACCGACCAGATCACCAGCGGTTGCCGCAATGCGTTGAACAGGAAGATCACCACCAGGATCATCGCGCCAAACCCGAACGGGACCGCGCTGGCCAATTGGCCATTGGCTTCAGAACTCGATCCCGACTCACCGTCCCAGGTCAACGAATAGCCCGGTGGCAGTTCGATCGCTTCGACCAGCGGCTGCACTCGGGCTTGCAAATCGCCGGCGATCACGCCCGGCGCGGGATCGGCCTGCGCCTTGATCGACCAGACATTATCGGTCCGGCGCAAGCGGCTGTCGCGCCACACCGTCTTGATCCCATCGGTCACTTGCTCGAGCGGCACCGCTTGTCCGCTCTGGCCCAGGATCTGGATCGAGCCGATGCCAGAAACATCGCGGCGTTCATTGAGCGGCGCGCGCGACATGATCGGTATGAGGTCATCATTCTCGCGATAGACCCCGACCTGCTGCCCGGAATAATTGCGCGCCAAAGCCTCGCCGACATCGGACCGGCTGACCCCGGCCCGCCTGCCCTTCACTTCGGAATAGACCGGTTCAATCGCGGGCACTGGCTGACGCCAATTGTCCTTGATCGCAATCGCTCCGCCATCCGCGCGATAGATGTCCTGCGCTTCGCTTGCCAATTGTCGCAGAACTTTGGGATCAGGTCCGGCAAAGGTCGCTTCGATCTTCGAGCCGCCGCCGGGGCCAAGCACAAACCGCCACACCTTGCCTTGCGCCTGCGCAAAATTCTCGTCGATATAGTCCTGCACTTGAGGGATCAGATCGTCGAGCCTGCGATAATCGTCCAGTTTGATGAGCATTTGGCCATAGGCACTGTTTGTGCTCTCAAACTGATAGACGAGCATGTAGCGCAGCGTTCCCCGGCCCACCAAGGTGTGGACGTGCTCCACCCCTTCCAGCGTCGCGATATGCTGTTCAAGCTCGCGCAGATCGGCGTCGGTTACTCTGATGTCGGTGCCTTCGGGCAGCCAGTAATCGACCACCATTTGCGGCGTGGTCGAAGCCGGGAAGAAGCCCGGCGTGACATAGAAAAACCCCATGACGGATGCGAGGAAGATGCCCACCGCGCCCATGATCGTCGCAGCCTTGCGCCCGATCAGAAAGCCAACCACGGCCTTGAAGCGCTGCATCAGACTGCCCGTGGGCTTTTCCTCAGCAGGAGTGCCGCCGGCGTCTTCGTGATGCCTGTCTTCGACCGAGCTGAACAGCATGCTGCATAGGAACGGCGTCAGCGTGATGGCAAAGATCCAGCTGTAGAGCAGCGAGATCAGGATTACCCAGAACAGATCACCGGTAAATTCGGCAGTGTCGCCGGGTGCTAGACCGATTGGCGCGAAAGCGAGAATGCCAACCGCGGTCCCGCCCAGCAGCGGCCACATCGATCGTTTGACAACCTCGCTGGCAATGTCGACCAGCTTACGACCGCGCTGCACGCCGATCAGGATTCCATCGGTCACCACAATGGCATTGTCGACCAACATGCCCAGCGCAATGATCAAAGCGCCGAGCGAAATCCGGTGCATCGGGACATTGATGAAATACATGGTCGCCAAAGTCGCGGCGATTGTCAGCAGCAGGCCGATCCCAATCACGATCCCCGATTTGAGCCCCATGAACAGGATCAGCGCGCCGATCACGATGGCCAGCGCGATCACGACATTGACGACAAAGTCGGACACCGATTTGTCGACGATCTTGCCCTGATGATAGAATTCGTGGAGCTCCATGCCCGCCGGTCGCTGGCCAGCAATCGCGTCCAGCTTGGCCGTGATGTCCCTGCCGATCGCGACGACGTTTGATCCCGACACGGCGGCGATCCCGACCACCAGCGCCGGTTCGCCATCATAATAGGCGATGAATTCGGGCGGGTCGCGATAGCCACGCGAGACCTCGGCGATGTCGCGCAATTGCACCACGCTGCCATCGCTCGACGAGACCAGGAGATTGCTGATCGCCTCGACCGAGTCGATGTCGCCGCTGGGCGAAATGATCATGCGCTTGCCATCAATATCGACGGTTCCGCCCGAAACGACCGTGTTCTGGGTCGACAATTGCTGGAAGATCGCGTTGACCGTGGTGCCCAGGGCCGCGGCGTTCTGACGTGTGATCTCGACATAGATCACCTCATCCTGCTCACCTGCAATATTGACCTTGCCCACTCCCGGCACAGCCAGCAGATCTTGCCGCAGCGTTTTGGCATAGCGGCGCAACTCGGCCATCGAATAGCCTTCGCCAGTCAGCGCGTAATAGATCCCGAAGACGTCACCGAATTCGTCAAACACCTGCGATGCGCCCGTCCCCGGAGGCAAGTCAGCGGCGGCGTCGGCGACCTTGTTGCGCAGCTTGGTCCAGATGATCTGAAGCTCGTCCTTGGACGGCGATTCTTCGAATTTGATCTCGACCGAAATCTCGGAAAAGCCGGCTGAAGAGACCGAGGTGATCTCCTTGACCTCGGCCATCTCCTGCAGCGCTTCTTCGAGCGGCGCGGACACTTCGCGCGCCACTTCTTCAGGACTCCCACCAGGATAGGGCGTGAAAATCTGCGCCTGCCGGATGGTGAATTCGGGATCCTCGAACCGCGGCATATTTCCATAGGCAATCCAGCCGCCAAGCAAGGACAGCACGATCACGATCCACATGATCAATCGGTTGCGAATGCTATAGGCGGCGATATCCAAGAGCGCTGGTCCCCAGACCTATTCTTGCCAGGGACGGACGCGCTGTCCGGCCTGAAGATAGGCCCCGCCGGTGGCGACGATGGTGTCACCCACAGCCAGTCCGGAACGCACCGGAATGGTCGCCCCCACGCCTTCCTCCAGCGTCACCTCGCGACGCTCAATCGTGCGATCACGCCCGGTGACAAGCCAGACATATTGCTTCTCACCCTCTGCCATGATCGCTGAGAGCGGAACTTCAACCGTGGCCGGTGCATCGGGTTCTTCGATCTGTTCAGTGGTGAAGAACAGGGTCGCCGTCATTCCGTTCAGCACCACCAGATCAGCCGGCGGCGTGAAGCGGAAATGCCCTTCAAATGTCTGGGTCGCATTGTCGGCCTGCGCGGTCGATTCCCGAAACACGGCAGGGAAGCGGCGGCCTGGCGCGGCATCCAGTTCGATAAAGGTGTCGAAATAGCGGATCCGGTTCGAATTCAGCACAAAGCTGGCGGGCACATTGACCACCGCTTCCACCGCCGCGCTTTGCAACACGAGCACGGATTGCTGAGGCGCGACGTTCTGGAATTGCTCGACCCGAGACAGGCCGACAAACCCGCTGAACGGCGCGCGCAAGACAGTGTCTGACAGATTCTTCTGTGCGGTATCGAGCGAAGCCTTTGCGACCTGGCGCTGCGCCAACCGGCTTTCGACCACGCTCTGCGAGATCGCGTCTTCCTCAATCAGGCGTTGGGCGCGCTCATACTCACTGTCAGCGTTGCGATATTGCGCTTCGGCCTGTTCAACTGCCGCCTCAAAGCTCCGTGCGTCGAGCCGCGCGATCACTTCGCCGCGGCGCAAGGGTGAGCCATCGATGGCATTCCATTCGACAATCTGCCCGCCAACCTGGAACGCCAGATCGGTGGTCCGAACCGAGCGCACGATCGCTGGCAGGCTGTTGACCTGCTCTGTCGATGCCTTGGTCAAAGTCAGCAATTTTGCCGGCCGCGGTGCAGGCTCCGATTCCTCAGCGACCGGCGCGCCGCACGCGGCCAGCCCCAATGTCAAGGAAAGCGCCAGTAATTTCAGTGTGTGTCGCATATGCACCCGACCCCGCGATTCGCGAACCGGCACAATCTATAGCAGGATCGGCGATCAGCAATCGGGAATCGCCGATGATAGGTGCGGGCCCATATCAGGCCGTCAGGCTTGCAGGATTTGCCAGCCTGACTAAACGGGCGGGATGACAAATCAGCCTTGGCATAGCCGCTTCGCCCTGACTCTGGCCCTTTTGCTGCCAGTCTATTTCGCTGTCGCAGCGCTCGGAACCAAATTCGGCCTGTGGTCGTGGCAGATCGGGCTTGGCTCGCTGATCATCGGCGCAGGACCGTTCCTGCTGGGCATTGTCGCTTTGGTCGCAATCGTCGCTTTCGTCCTGTCGGTTCGAAAGGCTCCGCGCACGGGCTGGCTGCTGGCCGTAATCGCGCTGGCCGTTCCGGTTGGCATATTTGCCATGCTCGGCAATGTCTCGACTGTCGCGGGCGCCAACCCGATCCACGACATCGCCACCGACACCGCCAGCCCGCCAGAATTCTCTGCGGAATTGGTTGCTCTGCGCACCGAGGCAGGGTCCAACCCGCTCAAGGACTACGCCGCCGCGGGCGAAGATGGGACGACGCACGGGGCGCTGGTCAGCGAGCTCTATCCTGATTTGGCATCGCTGCCCGTTGGCGATGCCAGCACTGAAGCGGCGCTTTCCGCAATCGCTTCTGGCATGGGCGATATTGGCCTTACCGATCTCAAGACGGACATTGCCGCTGGGACCGTCGAAGGTGTCGCCGAAACCTTCTGGTTCGGGTTCAAGGATGATGTCGTCGCGCGGGTCGCTGACGGAAAGGTCGATTTTCGCTCGGTCAGCCGCGTGGGCCAGTCTGATCTTGGCGCCAACTCTGCCCGGATCGAAGAATTGAGCGCTGCAGTTGAGGCCCGCCTGAGCGAGTGATCACTCGCCGAACTGCGCGATCGCCATGGCGCTGCGCTGGAATACGGTGAGCACGCACAAGGCGGCATAGCCGAAGGCTATCGGAACGAAATAGGCCGGGAACAGCGCCATCGCGATGAACACGGCAATGGTCTCTGTGCCTTCGGCGAGACCAGTCGAGTAGAAGAAGCTCTTCTTGCCGTGAGCGCTGGTCTCCACGCCCCGCTCCGCCGCAATCACCGCGAAGGCCAGGAAGCTCACTCCGGTCAGCACGAAGCTCGCCACCAGCACCAAGGCGGCGAGAGTGTTGGCTGGATCGAGCACGCCAAAACCGACCGGGACCGATACGTAGAACGTGAAGTCTGCGACGATATCGAAATAGCCACCAAGCGAGGTTGGGCCGCGTGCCCTTGCGACTGCCCCGTCAAGTCCATCCAGAAGTCGATTGAGGACAATTAGAGCCAGTCCGAGGGTCAGGTAGCCAAAACCGATCGAAACCGCTCCAGCGAGCCCTATGGCCAGCCCGACGAAGGTCAGCATGTTGGCGGTGACTCCCAAGCCGGCCAGCGCCTCACCCATGCGATTGAGCGGCGGATCGATCAACGGGCGGAGCTTAGCGTCGAGCATGGTCTGCTGCGTCCTAAAGCTGCCACGTGATGAGGCCGATCCAGGCCCCCGTCATGGCGGTGGCGATATTGCCTCCGATCCAGCTCTTGATCCCTAGGCCGGCGATTTCGGCGCGCCGTTCAGGGCACAAAGTGCCAATCGTCGAGACGAGCAAGCCGACACTGGCCAAATTGGCCACGCCACACAGCGCGTAGGTGACGATCAGCAGGCTGCGAGGATCGAAGGTCTCGCCAGGCAAAGCCGCCAGCTCAAGATAGGCGACATATTCGTTGAGGATCGCCTTGGTACCCATCAGGCCGCCCGCGGCCTGCGCCTGATCCCATGGCACCCCGATCAACCACATCAGCGGCGCGAACAGCCACCCGAACACCCGCTTGAGCGTGATCGGTTCATCACCAACGAGAGGCAGCAAAGCGAGGATCTGATCGGTCAGCGACACCAGCGCAAACACAACGATGATCACCGCGATCACCGCGAGGAACAGCTGCATCCCATCCATCGTGCCCTTGATGATCGCATCGATACTGGATTCGTATTTGAGGCCCGGCTCTTCGCTGTCTTCGGTCGCGGTTTCTGTCTCAGCTTCTGCGTCTCCCGGGACCATCAGCTTGGCAATCAGCAGCGCGGCGGGCAGCGACACAAGCGAGGCCGAGATCATGTGACCAACGGCATCAGGTACCGTCTGCGAGAGCGTGGTGGCATAAAGGATCAGGATCGCGCCGCTGATTGTGGCCATGGCGAGAACCATCACCTGAAACAGTTCAGCCCGGCTCATCCGCGAAAAATAGGCGCGCACGACCAGCGGGCTTTCGACCACACCCAGGAACATATTGGCGCCGCCTGACAGGCCAACCACACCGCTGACCTTGAGCGTACGTCGCAGCAGGAAGGACAGTCCGTTGACCGCCCAGCGCAGCACGCCCCAATGCCACAGCAATGCTGCCAGAGCGGAGAATACGATCACCAGAGGCAGGATCTGGAATGCGATCACCACCGGCGGCGCGACGCCGTCTTTGAGCTCAAACGGAAGCGGCGCGCCTCCGAGATAACCGAACATGTAGGACGAGCCATCCAGCGTCGCACGTTCGATCGCCGCGACCCCATCATTGGCTAACGTGACAATGTCCCACACGATTGGCACGCGGACGATCAGGATAGCCAACAACGCCTGCAATCCCAGCGCCCCGAGGATCCATTGCCAGCTTGGCCGATTGCCGCGATTTTCAGAAATTGCCCAAGCTGCCATCACCAGCACGGCAATGCCTATCAGTCCTCGCAACTGGTCAAAAACTTCCACTTACGCAGCCCCTTGAGCGTGGTTCGCATTGCTTGTTGCCGAAAAGAGCGGTCAAGGCCAGCTTAGCCTGCGCGCGCCTGGCTAGCGGCGCCGCCAAGCGTGGTACTTCTCCAGCAGGTCCAACACCTTTTCTGGCTTGTGCGCCTTCTTCCATTCGCCAGCGGCGAACTTGTTGGCTTCGGCCATGGTTGGATAGGAGTGGATCGTTCCGAGGATCTTGTTGAGGCCCAGTTTGTGCTTCATCGCAAGCACATATTCGGCCAGCAATTCGCCAGCATGCGCGCCGACAATCGTGGCGCCCAGGATCTTGTCCTTGCCGCCGGGCGGGGTCAGCACTTTGACGAAGCCGGCAGTCTCGCTTTCGGCAATCGCGCGATCAAGGTCGTCGAGGTGGTATTGCGTAACCTCGTATTCGATGCCCTGTTCTTTGGCTTCGGTTTCGTTGAGGCCCACCCGCGCCACTTCGGGATCGAGGAATGTCACTGCGGGGATCACGCTGTAATCCGCCTTGAAGCGCTTGAACTGACCGAACAGCGCGTTGACGCTGGCAAACCACGCCTGGTGGCTGGCGGTGTGGGTGAACTGATACGGCCCGGCCACATCGCCGCAGGCATAGATGTTGGGGAATTTGGTCGCAAGAAACTCATCGGTGACGACGGTTTTTTCGGTGTCGATCCCGAGATCTTCGAGGCCATATCCTTTGAGCCGTGCGGCCCGGCCAACAGCAACCAGAAGCACGTCAAACGGCACGGTGACTTCCTGCCCGTTGTGCTCGGTGACGACCAAACCGTCGGAAACGCGGACAGCGCGGTGATCCAACAGCACGCGCACGCCCGATTCCTCGATCGCTGTCTTGGCAAGCGCAGACACATCCTCATCTTCACGATTGAGCACGCGGTCGGCCATTTCGATCTGGGTGACTTGCGATCCAAGCCGCGCGAGCGCCTGGCTCAACTCGCAGCCGATCGGGCCTCCGCCCAGGACGGCCACGCGCGCCGGCGCCTGGTCCATCTCGGCAAAGGCATCCCACATCGTGTCGCTGGTGAGATAATTGCTCTCAGCAAGACCCGGGATTGGCGGCACAAAGGGCTCTGCACCGGCAGCGATCACGATGGATCGCGCAGTCAGCCGATCGGTCCCGCCATCATTGCGCGCCACCTCAACCGTCCACGGATCGACAATCTTGGCATAGCCTTCGATCACATCAACGCCGAGGCCCGTGTAGCGCTCGACGCTGTCGTGCGGTTCGATCGCGGCGACCGCTCCCAACACGCGCTTGATAGTCTCCTTGAACGGCACTTCGGGTTCGGATGCCCTCAGCCCGTATTTGTCGGCATGGCGGATCTGCGCCGCAACCTTGGCGCTCTTGATCAAAGCCTTGGACGGCACACAGCCAGTGTTGAGGCAGTCGCCGCCCATCTTGTTGGCTTCGACCAGCGTGACTTTGGCTTTCACCGTCGAAGCGATCAGCGACGAGACCAGGCCGGCCGAGCCCGCGCCGATCACGATCATATTGCGATCATAGCTCTTGGGCCGAGTGAAACCGGCATAGACCTTGCGACGTTGCAGCCAGCCAATGATGCCCTTGGCGATCCACGGCACGATTGCGAGGAATACGAAGGATCCGATCAGGACCGGCGAGAGCAGGCCCGACGTGTCTTCGATCTGCGCGAGCTGGGTGCCGGCATTGACGAAGGCTATGGTGCCAAGGAACATCCCGATCTGGCTGACCCAGGCGAAGGTCCAGGTCTTGATGCGTGTCAGACCCATAACGAGGTTGATCACGAAGAACGGGATCGCGGGGATCATCCGCAGCGTGAAAAGATAGAATGCGCCGTCGCGTTCTAGCCCCGAATTGATGGCTTTCAGGCGATCGCCAAAGCGGGCTTCGATCGTGTCACGCAGGACATAGCGCGAGGCGAGGAAAGCGAGCGTCGCGCCTATCGTCGAAGCGAAGGATACGATGATTGTGCCGGTGACGACACCGAACAGCGCACCAGCCGCAATTGTCATGATCGCAGCGCCGGGCAGCGAGGCAGCGGTGACGGCGACATAGATCAGGAAGAAGATCGCGATGACCAGCACCGGATTGTCGGCGTAGAATGTCTTGGCCGAGTCAACCTGAGCCTTGATCCCTTCGATCGTGAGCACTTCGCCCAGATCAAAGAAGAAATAGGCTGCAATCAGCGCGACGAGCGCAAGGATGATGGCTATCTTCTTCATGATGTCCCCTTTGTGCTGCTCATTCGCGCATATTGAACGCGCGGTTACACCCCTTGAGCCAGCTTTGCGTAGGATGCAGTCCAGCGTTTGTCGATCCACTGTTTGAGCCGGTGCACCCACTTACCCTGCGCGGCGAGCGGCCCGTATGTGCCAATGGCTGACCCATTTCCGGTCGCGAGAAGGTAGAGGCTCGCCGGGCGGGGAACATAGGATCGGACCGGTTCCGCGCCCTTCAAAGCAGAGCGAAGATTGGCCGCAATGATCGGACCGGCATGGACCGCATGCACGCCCGAATGCGTCACAGCAATGTCCTGGCGCGCGGCAATGTCGCCAACCGCAAAGATCGATGGATGCGAAAGCGAACGCTGATGAGCGTCAACCGCGATAAATCCGTTATCGTCGACAGCGAGGCCGCTTGTCCTTGGCCAGTCGGGCGCTCCGCTGCCCAAAGCCGCGACGATCACATCGATATCCGTCAGGTCGTTTGGACCAGCCTGAAGCACGCCATCGCTCAGGCTTGCGTCCTGCTCGAGCAAGGCAATGCCCTGTCGTGCGAGTTCGCGACGGACCAGTCTCCGACCCCATCCACCAAAGCTGGGCAACAGGCCGTCGGATCCCGCTATCAACGTGATCACAGCCGCTGATGCGCGCGCATGATTGCTGAGAGCAAAGGCCAGCTCCAAACCACCCGCTCCGCCGCCTATAATTGCGATCTGAGCGGTTTTTTCATGCCTTTGGCTAGTCAGGGTACCAAGCCCTTCCAGAAAGCCCTCAATCGGCCTTACATCCAGGATTCTGGGGTCCTCGCCCAGCACATTTCGTGCCCGCCCTACGCCGCCCGTGTTGATCGAGCAGATATCGAAGTCGAGCTCGCCATTGTGCAGGGTCTGCACACGCTGCTGATCGGGTTCGATCCCGATGCAGCGATCCTGGACAAAGCGCACTCCTGCCTGCTTAGCGAGTGCTGCGATATCGACCCGCCCTTCGGTCTCGTCATATTCGCCAGCGATCCAGCCCGGCACCATGCCCGAATAACGCAGATGGCTGTGTGGTGAGATGAGCGTGGCTCGCTCGGTCGGACGACCATTGATGATCCAATCCGCCAAGACGGCAAGATGCGAATGTCCGCCACCGATCAACAGTAATTTGCGCTGGGCGACACTCATCGAGCGGATTGATCGCCAATCGCGTCGGTGGTGTCAAACTCCGTGATCCGCAGGTGGATCGCTTGCGCCGTGTCAGAGTCCCTGCAGTTCGGCCTCTTCGATAATCCGCTCAACCTCACCGGCGAAGCGATCATGCCGCGCGGCCTTGGCCAATTGTACGCGAGCCATGTCGCGATTTCCCAGTTTGATATCGACCTGTGCGGACAGAATGGTCGCCGGAATGTAGCGCGCAAGCGGGGTCGAAAATTGCTGGAGAATGTCCGCGCTCTTGCGGAATTCGCCCTTGGCGTAATGCAGCCGTGCATTCTGGAAATTGAGCAAGCCAAAATCCGGATGGCGAGCGAGACCGGAAACGAGCGTGTTCTCTGCTGCAATCGTCTGTCCGAGGTCCAATTGCAGACCCGCCACATTGGTCACGGGCAGAGCGTGATCGGGGTAGTCTTCAGCCAGGGCCGAGTAGATCTCCAGCGCCTTGACCAGATCGCCATCGCGAATGGCCAGTTCGCCCGAGATCAGTCGGGCTTCGTAATGCGCGGGATTGGCTTCGAGCGAATAGCCAACCGCGTCGGCCACCTTCTCCCAATCGTCGAGCGTTTTGAAATGGGCGGCTGCGCGGGCGTGGATTGTCGCGGAATCGGGATAAAGATTGACCGCTTCGATCAGCACGTCGATCTGATCTTCAAGCGATCCTGCTTCAAGATGAGCCCATAGCAGCGCCGAATAGAGTTCAGCGCTCCATTCCTCTCGGTTTTCCTCGGCCTCAAGCAATTCGATCGCATTCTCGGCCTTGCCGCGGACCACAAGGCTGCGCGCCTGCAGTTCCAGCCGCTTAACCGGATCAAGATGCTGATCGCCGATCTCGTTGAGATAACGCTCAGCGACATAGCCATCCGAGAGGTTGAGCATGGTCTCGACCAGCAGAACGCGCGCATCATCATTGCCAGCATCCTGATCGAGCACGCTCAATAACTTCACCCGCGCCTGGCTGAATTCCTTTGCATCATAGGCGGCTTGAGCCGACGCAAAACTCGCCGGTTCCTGCTCGGAACAGGCGGATAGGCACAACGTGCTTGCCGCAATCATTGTCAGGCCATGAAATCGCATGGTCAGGCCTTTACCGCGATCAGATTGGGATTTGGTTTACGCCCAAAAGGAAAGGCCGGTCTCAGACGAATGTCTGAGCCCGGCCATTGTCATCCGAAAACCGATTGGTTTGTGGGATTATCCTTTCTTCTTGTCGCCTGATTTCTCAAGCTTGGCGACCAGCTTGCGGCCACCCAGGACACCGGCAGCACCGAGGCCGAGGAACAGCAGACCGCTTGGCGCTGGCACCGGAGTGCCGCCCGAGCTTGACGAGCTTGAACCGCCAGACGTGCTCGAGCTGCTGCTTGAGCTAGAGCTGGTGCTTGAGCTGCTGCCCGAGCTCGACGATGTGGTTGAACCACCGCTCGACGATGAGCTGGTCGAACCGCCCGAAGAGGTTGAGCTGTAGCCACCGCTGGTGCTGGTGCTGCTTGAACCCTTCTTGGAAGAACCCTTCTTGGAACCCTTCTTTGAGCCCTTCTTGGTCTTCTTGGCCTTGTTATCGTCGTCGTCGCCGTATTTGTCGCCGTAGTGATCGTTGTTGTTCGAGCCCTTCTTGGACGAACCCTTCTTCGATCCCTTCTTAGACTTCTTGGCCTTGTTATCGTCGTCGTCGCCGTAATTGTCACCGTAGTGACCGCCGCCAGAGCCGCCCTTCTTGGAAGAACCCTTCTTGGAGCCCTTCTTGTTCTTCTTGGCTTTGTTGTCGTCGTCGTCGCCGTAATTGTCACCATAGTGACCGCCGCCAGAACCGCCCTTTTTGGACGAGCCCTTCTTGGAGCCCTTCTTGTTCTTCTTGGCCTTGTTGTCGTCGTCATCACCGTAGCCGAAGGCGGCATCGATATCTGACGCGTTGAAGGCCAGCAGGCCGTCTACGCCATCGATTGAGCCGATGCTGTTCGGAGCTGGCGCTGGAAAATCAACCGCGCCGGCCGGCGTTGTCGAACCGACAAAGCTTACCGCGACCGCTGCTTGCAAGAACGCGTTCTTGGATAATTTCTGGGACTTCATACTGTATTCCCCCAAAACGAAACGAACTGTTCGACAGCGAAAGATCGGGTTAGCTGCCGGATGACTAATGCCCCTCATCACGCGGATTCAGGGGTGCGAGCAACGCGCTCGAGAGCGCTGTCTCGCGATGGGACGACCGCGCGTGACAGCCTTAATTTTCAATCCGCTTGGAAAATTTGAACAAATACCGGTGTTTCTCTGGAATATTCATGCGTTCAGCGTCGGAAAGTCCCAATGCTGCGTGCGATTCAAAAGCCAGAGTGTCGGTGAACCACGGCATCGCATAGGTGAAGTAGAGCAGCGGCCGTCCGTGAGTGGACGCGCACGGCATGCCGCCATGATAGGTGCGGTAATCCAGCACCAGCGCGCTACCCGCTTTGGTGTAAACGACCTCCGACGGGCCTTTCCAGTTGTCGTCTTTGCCGGTGGTGTGAGTGCCAGCCCAATATTGCGTGCCGCCCGATTCCTCGTCGAGATCAATCAGTGGAACCAGGATTGTTGTCGCATAGAGCGGAACATTGGCGTTGCCCGGATCGGTGTTGAACAAAAGCGGGTGTTCACGGTGGATGTGCTGCATGCGCGCACCGGCATGGGTCACGACCCCACCAAAGGCGTGCAGGACCGGTTTTTCGCCCATCATGCGCGTCATCAGATCGACCAGAACCGGGTTCGCGAACACGGCAGGATCCTCAAACGCGCCGCGAATTCGGATTGGCACAGTAAAGCGCTTGTCGCCCACATTGTTGGGCTTCCCAAGGCCTGAACTTTGCCATTCGCGTGCCTGGCGATCGAAATCTTCGCGCAATGCTGAGACGAGGTCGGGGCTGATGATCTGATCGATCAGAACCGCACCTGTCTTGGTCAGGATTTCGCTCGATTTGTCGATCACCTTGGGATCGCTGAACGCGACCGTGAGGTGCGGATAGGGCGTTGTCGGCTCGTCGCCCGCGGCCTTTTCCTCCTTCGGCGCAAACTTGTCGGCGATCAGGCGCTGAGTGGGCGCGAAGCTGCCATCCAGTTCGAGCGACTTCTTCGCCATCGCTTGTGCTTCGTCGAAGCGATCAAGCCGCAGCAGGGCCAGGGCATGGACGAAATGGCGCTGCGCGGTGGGGCCAAACTCTTCGCTCGATTGCTCGATCAGCCGCAATGCGTGATCATAGAAGCCCAGCTTCATGCACAGATGCGCGACGCCGCAATCGAACGAAACCGGAGTGCCATCGGGGAAGAATGACCGATAGGCCTCCATATACATCTCATAGAGCTGCACCTCGTCATAGGCGTCCTCGCCCTGTTCAAGCTGGTGGAACAGGAAAGGCAGACACGCTTCGGCGATCGCAGGATCATATTTCGAAAAGCGCACCCATGCCTCAACCTGGCGGATCGAAGCGTCGGTGACTGTTTCCTCGACCAGCTCGCTCAGCTCATGCGCGTCGTAGGGATAGAAATCCTTGAGATAGCCCTTGGCCGTCCGCATCGTGTCTGAAAGGTCGATGCCGGACCAATTTTCTCGGCCCGGCAAAACCAGCGCGCCGCAGCTGAAATTCGCGTCGCGATGGCGCTGGAATTGGCTCTTGCCACCATGCGCCTCGAACAGCTGATCGAAGATGTGAAAGTTGGAATAGTGCGCGAAATAGCTATCGAAGATGAAGGGGCTGTTGAGGTCAAAATCATCGGGATGGGCATAACCCAATCCTCCACACAACAGCATCAGCGGGGTTGTGCGGTCCATGAAGCTCTCAAGGAACTCAAAACCGATTTCGGGGACGACGATATGATAATCGTCTTCTTCGTCGGATTCGTCCGCGTAGCGTTGGATAATCGTGTTGAGCAGCGGGTTCGTGCTGGCCTCACCATTTAGCGGATGCGACTCGAATTGCTCGGTCACGGTGGTGAAAGACGTGACAGGATTGTCGAGGAAGCCCGCCTCTGACGAGATCAGCGACATTGAGACCTGTTCCAGCTTCTTGTCGCGAACCCGCAGCAGGTTCGACGGGATGGAATCGAACAGATAATTGGCGATGATGATTGTCGGTCTGCCGGCATAGGCGTCGGGAGTGAGATCACCGTCCGCGGTGCGGATCACCGGTTCGCGCTCGACCAGCAATTGTGCGAATTCGAGAACGCCGCTCTCGATCAGCGGCTGGAAGCGATGCTTGGCTGACCAGTTGGCGAGATTGCGCTGCGCGGCGTCTGTCAGGAGATAGGTGAATTCGGGGCATTCTTCGCCATCAGCGAAGTGATAATTGAAAAGCCGATTGAGGAATTGCCACGCAAACCGGCCGCTTCCACCGCCCAGTTCAATCACGATCGGTGGTTCGCTGTTTCCTTCTTCCATCAAGTCGCGGAAGAATGCTGCAACGATGCCTGCATAGGTGTCAGCCGTGTAGCAGTTCGCTGTGCTTCCCTGCGGCACGATCTTCTGCTTCCACGCCTCAGGGCCCTGATCCTCATAGAAGCGCTGCAACAGCTCCCAGGCCAGAGAGTCCCTCACGGGTGTAAGTTTCTGAATTCGTCCCACGTATGACGCTCCCGAACACGATTGTCTGAGCGCGCCTCCCATGGAGATATGGTTAGCGCGCCGGAAACCGCGTTAGAGACGTAAGGTAAAATAAGCGTATGCGTGGGTTTGGAGCCTCTCCAGCTCGCTATCTGGCGTAGCGGACCGCCAGAACGCCGAGCGAGAGCAATTAAGGGGCCTTCGCTTCAGCTGGCTAGCCAATCACTCACCCAGCTGATTGTCGCCACCATAACCAGCAAGAAGGTCGAAGCGGCAAGCACCAGTGTGAGAAACTGGCGTGTCGCTTGCTGCCAAGGTCGAAGTTTCTTCTGGCGGGCCACTCATCTCGCTCCAAGGAATGGTTAGGGGATTGGAGGCACCAGAGAACCCCGATGCCTCCACCTCGCTGATTTTTAGAAGCCTATCGCTACACCGACGCGACCTCCGGTCGTGTTTTCGGCCGTCGATCCGCTGATCGCTCCCGAGACATAGATCTGATCGGTCACGCGGCCGGTGATCGCGCTGCTAAAGCCCTGCTCGCCATTGTAGGTGGAGAGGTTGAAGGACATCGACCAATCGCTGTCTGGCACGATCATGGTTCCCGACATCGCCATGGCTGCGGCAATCCCTCCATTGGATTCGCGCCGATTGTACGCCACGGCCTGCTCCAGCGCGCTGGTGCGACTGTCGAGAACGTTGATCCGTCCATCGAGCGCCGAAAGCGTGCTGATATCGAGGGTCGAAGTGGCCAGATTGCCGAAGGCGTCGGTGGTGACGAGGCTCAAGGCCCCCTCTTGCGCCGCGCGGCTTGCCTCGGACGTGACACCAGGTGCGCGCACACGGTTGATGGCAGAACCAAGCGCGATCAGATTGACTTCGTCGGCAATGGCCTCAGGACCGATTGCAACCGCACCCGGCGCCGTCGCCTGAGCATTGTTGCCGATCGCGATGGCACCGTCACCCACCGCGCTGCTGTTCAGTCCCAGGGCGACCGCACCCAAGCCATTTGCGGTGTTGCCTGCTCCAATCGAGACCGCACCATCACCGCTCGCCTCGTTGCCAGCGCCGATTGCCACCGACTGACCAAGCAAGGCGCTCGCCTCGTAGCCGATCGCCACCGAACCATTGCCTGCAGCAGAGGCCAGAGGCCCGGCCGCAAGTGCATTCTCACCACCGGCAACCGCACCACTAGCGTCGGAATTGACCGCGAAATACTCCAGCTCCGCTTCGTTCGCTTGAGCCTTGGCCAAGGCGACATCCGCGTCAGCCTGTGCGTCCATCGCGGCGCTCATCGCGGCGTCAGCATCGGCTTGCGCTTCCACTGCAGCCTCAAATGCCTGCTCGGCGGTCTGCTGGGCAGTTGCCGCGTCGTCGCCTGCCTGCATCGCGGCAATCTGAGCAGCGCGCGCTTCATCACGTGCAAGATCAGCGGCAGATTGCGCAGCGACAGCCTCATCAAAGGCCAGATCAGCCCTGGCCTGCGCGGCAGCGGCATTGCCAAGCGCCTGGTTGGCGGTTGATTGCGCGTTCGCCGCACTGGTCGCTATGGTTTGCAGCTGACCATAATTCGCCGCATCGGTCGTTTGCGTTCCATTCGCAACATTGGTGACGCGGCGTTCGTTGCCGGCGCTGCCGACCGAAACAGTGTTGGCTTCATCAGCGACAGATTCCGCACCGATCGCGACCGAATTGTACCCCGTTGCGACGGCCCGGGTCCCCAGCACTGTCGAGAGCGCTGCCTGCGCGTTGGATTGATAGCCAACCGAGGTAGCGAAGTTCAGATCCGCTACGGCACGCGAACCAATTGCGGTGGTGCCCGCACCCAGAGCTTTGGCGCGTTCACCCGAAGCCGTCGCGAAGGGACCTTGGGCCTGAGAATAGGAACCGACCGACGACGTGCCGACCGCTTCAGCCGAAGACCCGCTGCCCAGAGCAAGCGCATCCTCGGCCTGTGCAGACGCTCTCGCACCGATGGCAGCCGAGTCTCGACCGCTCGCTTCCGCCATAAAGCCTTGGGCAATCGCACGCTCGCCAGTCGCACTGGCCTGTGCACCCATGACCACCGAATTCTCAGCATCAGCGGACGCAATTGCGTCGGTCCCGATCACCGTAGAATTCTTGGCCAGGGCCTGTGCTGCGTCGCTATCTGTGTCGTCTTCACCGTCTTCACCGATAGCGATCGCGCCCGCAGCAGATGCTGTCGCATCTTTACCTGCGGCCAAAGAACCGGTACCGGAAGCCATCGCGCCTGCTCCGAGGGCAGTCGAGCCGGACGCGATGGCCCCGGCGCCCAGAGCTAGCGACCGATCGCCCTGGGCTTGGGCGCCTTTGCCAAGAGCGATGGCATCAGAGCCAGTCGCCTCGGCATTGCCGCCCGAACTGTTTACATCCAAATATGCGAGTGCAGCTGAGTTTGCCGCTGTGTTGGCAGCGACGCCATTGAGCTGCCCAACGGTCGCCGCATCGCTGTCATCGACGCCATCGGTGACGTTGACGATGCGGCGGGTAAATTGATCGTCCGCGTCGATGCGGCTGTCGCGATTGGAATCTGTGCTGCCGTCCGATCCGACCGATAGTGTAAACGACTCATTGGCGACCGATCTGCGGCCCAATGCGATCGAGCTGTTGGCAGAATCTGTGATCTGTGACTGCACGCCGATCGCAACATTGGCGCCAATTGCACTGGTGGGATCGGTCGATGATTGTTGACCCAATGCAATGTCACCCTGACCCAAGGCACGCGCACCGGGGCCGCCTGCATAGGAGAAGAGGCCTTCCGCTAACGCCTCCGGACCGATGGCGATTGCACCAGCCGCCTTGGCCATGGCCTCAGTGCCGATTGTGACGGAACTAAATCCATCTGCCATGGCACTGTTGCCAACTGCAATTGCAAACTCACTCGAAGCAGTTGCCCCAGCGCCCAAGGCGAGGGCATCGTCCGCCTGCGCATTTGCGTCAAACCCGACCGCTGTTGATCGAAGGCCCGTTGCGTCGGTTTCAGAACCAAGTGCTGTTGCGTCTTCAGCAGTCGCACGCGAAGAGCCACCCAAAGCGACAGAGTCTGCTTCAAAGGCCTGTGAATCGTTACCAATCGCAACGGAGAAAGCTCCGCTTGCTTCCGCGACCCGTCCGATGGCGGTAGCGCCCTGTGCTTCCGCAACCGCGTCAGCCCCGATCGCCGTGGCGTTGACACCGTCAGCCTGAGCGCCCTGGCCGTCGCCGTTTTGATCGCCGCCGATCGCCAATGCATGGTCACCGTCTGCCAACGCGCCTTCGCCGATCGCAATCGCGCTTTCGCCAATCGCGTCGGCACCAGGCCCTGTGCTGTCGACGTCAAAGTACTCAAGCTCTGCGGTGTTTGCAGCGATGTTATTGGTATTGTTGGTGATATTGGTCGTGTTGTTCGCGATCGCGGTGTTCGCGTTGTCGACCCGCGTGTTCACATCGGTGATGCCTTGGGTGTTATCGGCCACATTTTGGTTGGTGGTGAAGAGCTGTGCGCCCGTCACTGCCTCTGTCGAGGTGGCGCTCAGGTCACCTTCCGCGATATTGACGATCTTGCGCTCATTCCCGACGCTGCCGACCGAGACCGTGTTGGCCACATCTGCGACCGAACCGACACCCAGCGCCAGCGCGTTCTCAGCCGTTGCCTGGGCGTTGTCGCCAAAGGCAGCTGAACCTGCAGCGCTCGCCACGGCGCCATCGCCATATTCGGTGCTGTCTGCGCCGGTGCCATCGTCGATATCGTCATCGTCGATCGCGGCGACGGCAGAGGTCACACTATTGTTGAGCTGACCTACGGTTGCCGCGTCGCTATCATCCACGCCATCGGCGACGTTCACAATGCGACGGGTGAGGCCATTTGCGCTGTCGCCGACCGACACCGTGTTGGCTACATCCGCGACTGAGTTCGCGCCGAGAGCGACTGAATTTGTCGCTGTGGCTTCTGCAAATGCGTTGGTCCCCAGCACAGTTGAGTACGTTCCCAGAGCCTGGGCGGCGTCGCTGTCAGCATCGTCAAGGCCGTCTTCACCGATAGCGATTGCGCCTTCGGCATTGGCCAGCGAGTCAACGCCCACAGCAATCGTGCCTGGCGCGATGGCTTGAGCCAAATCTCCCACCGAGGTTGAGCCATTGGCGATGGCGCCTGCACCGATCGCGGTAGAGCGCTCAGACTGCGCCTGCGCGCCCGCGCCGAGCGCGGTCGCACGTTCTGCCTGAGCGCGCGATTCCGCACCCACGGCAGTGGCGTTCTCAGCCTCAGCAACGGCGCCTTGTTCATCGTCATCCGTATCACCACCAATCGCGACCGCGCCCGAAGCGCTCGCTTGCGCCGAAGAGCCGAGCGCGACCCCATCATCCCCGCTGGCGCGGGCCAGCATGCCGATGGCTACTGCGTCTGCTCCGTTCGCGATGGCTTGGGGACCTGTGCTGTTGACCGCGAAATAATCGAGTTGAGCGCTGTTGGCGGCGATCGCCGTCTCGTTGTCACCAACACGCGTATCGAGATCGTCGATCTCATCGGCATTGTCCGAGATATCGCTTTCATTGTCGCCAACGCGCGTGTCGAGCGCTGCAATGTCACTTGTATTCTGATCAGCCTTGCCTTCCACGACATTCAGCTGGCCAACCGTCGCGGCATCACTGTCGTCCACGCCATCGGTGAGATTGGTAAGACGGCGCGTAATCGCAGTTACATCATCGCTCGTATCATTCGGCGTCCCGCCGTCGTCGAATGCGCGACCAAAGGAGACTTCGCCGATACTCAGCGTCTCAGAACTATTGCCGATAGCGACCGAGTCTTCGTGATTGGCCTTTGCAAGCGTGCCGAGCGCCACTGACCTCAGAGCCGTTGCATCCGCGCTGGCACCCAGCGCAACGGCGGTACCGCCTGTCGCCTCTGCGAGGTGGCCGACAGCGGTCGAAACGTTTCCTGAAGCAACCGCGCCACTTCCGATTGCTGTTGACAAGATTCCCGATGCTTCTGTCGCGAAACTGGCTGCGAAGGTGCCTCCAATCGCTACCGAACCAAAGTCGCCAGCATTGGCTCCATCCCCGATCGCAATCGAATTGCGTCCAGTCGCGGTCGGACGATTGCCGCTCTGGTTTATCTCGACATATTCCAACTCAGCTGTGTTTGCAGCGATGTTGGACGTGATGTTTGCAATATCGGATTCATTCGTTGTCACACGGCCGTCCAACGCGGCAATGTCGCCTGTGTTCTGATCTGCTTTGGCGTCAACCCCATTCAGCTGTCCCACCGTCGCGGCGTCGTTGTCATCCTGACCATCCGCGACGTTGGTAATCCGGCGGGTCACGTTCAACAGCGAGTTGCCAACTGAAACGGTGAATGCTTCGTCAGCTCTCGAGAAAGACCCAAGAGCGACCGAATAGTTAGCACTGTTCGTTGTCTCCGAACCTGCACCAATCGCAGTGTTGAACCCATTCGGGCTTCCGCCTCCTGTCCGGGCCGAATCACCAAGCGCGACATCACTGTTACCCCGCGCTCTCGCATTGAATCCGGCGGCTATCGACGCCTGGCCAATGCCGCGCGCGGATTCACCGAGTGCTATGGATAGAAGTGCGCTCGACTTCGCGTCGACGCCAATAGCGATGGAGGATTCGCCAGACGCATCCGCGCCGATCGCATCGCCATCATTGGTGTCCCCGCCAATCGCGATCGCACCCAGACCCGATGCCCTGGCGCGCGAGCTGATTGCCACGGTTTGTGCGGCCAGAGCCTCTGCGCCGGTTGTGGATCCGTCATTGCCGTCATTGCCACCAATTGCGACGGCAGCGGCAGCAGCGGCGTTTGCGCCATTGCCGACGGCAAGTGCGCTCGGGCCACTTGCATTTGCTGATGCGTTGGTACCCGGATCAATCGCAAAATAGTTCAGCTCCGTACTGTTTGCCGCGATATTGCGCTGGTTGTCTTGGATATCGACCCTGTTCTCAGCGATGTCCTCAACAACTGCCCACAATTGTGAACCGTTCACGACATCGGTCGAGAGATCGCTGACCTCGCCTGCCGCGACATTGACGATTTTGCGCGTCAATCCATTGGCAGCGTCACCGACTGAAACGGTGTTGGACGCATCCGCGACCGAGTCCACGCCGAGCGCGACCGAACTGGTGACATCGGTGTTGACGAGCGCACCAGCGCCCAGCGCCAGACTGTTGGCCGCGCCGCTTTCAACGCGCGCGCCCACACCAAAGGCCGATGACCGTGTGGCTGTGGCGGCAACGAATGTGTCTGCGCCAAGCGCGGTCGAATAGTCCGCCAGGGCCTCAGCAGCAGCGATGTCGGCATCCTCATCGGAATCTTCGCCGATTGCGACTGTGCCCTTACCTTGCGCGAGGGAATCAACACCCGCTGCGACTGAGCCCGCACCAAGCGCGCGCGAGAAATTGCCCAAGGCTGTTGAGCCTTGCGCAATCGCACCCACGCCGATGGCGGTCGAGCGATCGCTGCGCGCTTCGGCGTTGGGACCCGCCGCAAAGGACTGTTCGCCCAGCGCTTTGGCTTCGCTCGGGTTGGTCAGGCCGGTGGTGTTGGCTGACACCAAGCCGGTTACCGTATCGATATTGGCTGTGTTTGCGTCGACCTTGCCTTCAACCGTGGTGATCCGCCCCGAGTTTGAGCCGATCGCGAGATTGGCGGTCGCCAGATCATTTTGAAGGTTCGTGATGTTGCCCGTGTTGGTGGCAATCTGGGTGCTGTTGGTTCCAATCGCAGTTTTGTTCTGGCCAATGTTGAAGGCGTTGGTCCCGATGCTGGTAGTGTTGTCTCCAATATTGGTCGTATTGGTCGCGATGTTGTCCGTATTGGTCGTGATGTTCCCTGCATTGGTCGTGATGTTGGTTGTGTTGCCCAGAATGGCACCAGCATTGGTCGCGATGTCGGCCTGGTTGTTTGTTACCTGCGTGCCCAACGTCGTGATGTTGCTGGTATTGGTGGCAACGCTCTCATTGGTCGCAAAGAGCTGCGAGCCTGTGACCGCGTCACTCGAGTCCTGCGCGAGCGTGCCATCGGCGACATTGGTGATGCGCCGCTGGATCGCGTCATTCGCTCCCGCAGAGCTTTCTGCGCGGCCAACCGAAACGGTTAGCGCCTCGTCGGCGACCGAGCCGCCGCCAATCGCGACCGCGTCATCGCTGGTGGCGCTAGCGGGCGCGGTGTAAGTCGCAGGATTATAGGTGAAAAACGGATCGTTAGCCGAGACACCAGCAATCGCTGCGTCAAGCTGCCCCACCGTCGCGGCGTCGCTGTCATCCACGCCATCCGCGACATTGACGATCCGGCGGGTTATCGCAGTCTGCGATTCATCTTCTGGAGTGTTTGGATCGTCGGCGATCTCTTCGCGCCCCACTGAAACTGTCTCCGCGACATTGGCTACCGATCCCGCACCCAAGGCTACTGAACGGGCGGCGTTTGCCTGCGACAGGTATCCTAGGGCTGCACTTTGCCCTCCCGCTGATGCCGAGCCTGGCCCGATCGCCATACTGTATGTACCGGAAGCATTGGCCCCTGGCGGATCCGGCAACCCTCTGCTGCCGGTGTTACTTATCTGGAAGTTGACTTGCGCATTCGCGACATCGGCAACCGCCTGATTTGTCGCGAAGAGCTGCGAACCGTTGATAGCGTCAGTTGACGATCCCGAAACTTCTCCAGCGCTTACATTGACGATCCGGCGAGTCAGGCCGGTCAGTTGATTGCCGACCGACACGGTATTTTCCATATTCGCGAGCGAGTTGGCGCCCAGCGCAACACTGTTATTCGCATCCGCGATTGCCGTAACGCCGAGAGCGGTCGAGGTGTTGAAGCGCGCTTCGGCGCCATCACCGCATTGTAGCGAACCCGCTGCAGGGCCTCCGGTCGGACCCGAAGCCACCCCAACACCGCAAACCGTCGCAGCCGCGATAGACTGGTTCAGCTGCGACACACTTGTGCTCAGCTGCCCGACCGTCGCCGCGTCGCTGTCATCCACGCCATCGCTGACGTTGACGATACGGCGGGTAAACGGAGCTGCAGCGATTACGCCGTTGGACGTCCCTGCCGATCCGACGGAAACCGTATTGGGTTCGGACGCGAAGGAACGCGCGCCCAGCGCGACACTGTTTGACCCAAAGGCGATAGAGTCGAAGCCAAGAGCGACTGAAGTGCCAGAATTGGCAAGTGTCTGTGCACCAAAGCCCAAGGCAACACTGTTGCTGCTCGCCGCGACTGTTTCCGCACCAATCGCCAAGGCAAAAGCGCCTGATGCGTTGGCTGGACTGTCCGATCCAGGAAAGGGCACCGGGGGAGCGTTAAAGTCGAACCACTCCAGCTCGTCCTCAGAGGCTTCCGCGATAGTTTCGACGCTTTGCAGCTGCCCCACCGTAGCGGCGTCGCTCGCGTCGGTGCCGTCCGCAACGTTGACGATACGGCGCTGGATCGCGTCATTCGCCCCAGCAGAGCTTTCGGCACGACCAACCGAAACGGTTAGCGCTTCGTCGGCGACCGAGCCGCCACCGATCGCCGCTGCGTCATCGCCGGTGGCGCTGGCAGGCGCGGTGTAGGTGACGCCATTATAGGCAATGAACGGGTTTCCGCTTGCCGACACACTCGCGATGGCGTCGTTAAGCTGACCCACGGTCGCGGCGTTATGATCTTCGGTGCCATCCGCGACATTGGTGATGCGGCGTTTGATCACATCGCGGGAGTCGATCAGGTCGTTGCCGTCAACGTCCTTGTTTCCATCGGCATTGGTCGTTCCATCAGCGCCTACCGAGAAGGTGAATTCTTCGGTTGCTTGGGAGAACGAGCCGACGGCCACAGAATGGTCCGCCAACGCAATGGCTCCCGCACCAACAGCCACAGCCGCAAGTCCCTGGGCGTTAGCCACCAAAACTCTCTCGTCCGGCAACGGCAATCCGTCCAACCCAAGCAGCGGATTTCCAAATTCATCGGTGCGAGGGTTGTTCTCGTTGAACTGTCCCGCGTTACCGCCAATTGCGAGTGATCCGAAACCAGTTGCCGAAGCCGATGGACCGATGGCCGCAGCCCCCTCCGCTAAGGAAGCTGCACTTCGACCGATGGCCAACCCGGCAATATCAGTCGCCTGGGCGAAAGCACCAACAGCGGTTGCGGTACCGCCAGGCGCCTTTGCGCTCACGCCAATTGCGATACTAGTGGCGCCGGTTGCGCTTGCCAAATCGCCTACTGCAAGTGAATTTACCCCCACTGCAGTGGCTTTTCGGCCTAGCGCAATCCCATTCGCTCCGGTTGCGCTTGCAAAGTTTGCAGCGATCGGATCCGAATTCACCTCAAGAAAGGCCAGCTCATCCGCATTGGCATCGGCGGTGTCCTGCGCATCATCAGCGGCGGTTTGCGCAGTATCGGCGGCGGTTTGCGCGTTGGATGCACCTAGGAACGCGGAGTTCGCTCTCCCAAGGGCGGTGTTCGCGGTACTCAGCGCATTGGTTGCCGTGGTGGAGACACCGTCGAGTTGGCCGCGATTGACCGCATCGTTTGCCTCTGTGCCATCGGCGACGCCGCGAAGGCGTGTGGGGTTGAGACCGCCAGCTTGATTGCGCCGAAAGATACTGACGGTGTTGGCCACATCGTTGAACGATTGAATACCGAGCGCCGTTGCTCCTTCGGCGTCAACCCGCGCTTCGCGTCCGATCGCCACCCCAAAATTGGCGTTAACATCCGCCGAGCGACCAATGGCGATGCCGTCCTGCGCACTGACGTCTGCTTGAAGGCCAAGAGCAATGGCCGCTTCACCCAAAGCTTTGGCCTGATTGCCAAGCGCAATTGAACGGTTGAACAACGCTTGAGCGCTAGCTCCTAGCGCTACTGACCCCACTCCAAGCGCTTGAGCGGCGGACCCGATCGCCACCGAGAACCCTCCCGAGGGCTGACCGGTATTGACATTCCATGATGCAACGGCGTTTCTGCCAATCGCAACAGAGTTGCTGCCTGCCCGAGCGTTTTGCCCGCATGCGAGGGCGTTATCGCTGTCGTTGGAATCCGCGCCGAGATCGGTGTCCCGACCATCATTGGCGGTGCCATTGTTGTTGTGCGTGTCCAACAGACAATCATCAGCTCGCGCTTCTTCGACCGGCACCAACATCGCCGTCGCCATCGCCGCGCCAGCAGCGGTGAGCAAAAGTTGACGACGCAGCGGAGCTTTAGCCCTCGTATCCATGGTCAGGTTCCTCGTTCCATTATGTTTTTGAGGCGGCGCAGCGCGTGCTGCCGATCAGGCTTGTTCGCGGCGCCATCGGCGCGACCAACAAGCGACGTTGCCGCAGCCTGATCGAGCGAAACGCCGCCGACGAACCAGTCGTCAGCGTTGATCTCATTCATCTTTACGAAGACCTGATCTCGCATCATTTCGCCCTCAACCTCGATTGCTGCCTCGGTGATGCGATGGATCAGATTGCGCTTTTGACTGGGTGAATGATCACCCCGGCGCACATCTATGGTCACAATCAACACCTAAGCACCCCTCCCCAGAAAAGGTCGGTGGAACGAGCATCGGGGAAGACAGGTGACACTCGCTCCTGATTGGGGTGAATGCGCCAGATCGGTCAGGCCTGCATGACGCGAGCCCGACATTTGCGTGACATTTTTCAGAGGGTTAGAGTTAGGTTGCGGTTATAATACGCGAATAACCCTATGATATATTGTCATGTTCTGGTTTTGTGGTTTACCTAGCGCCAAGGAGGACGCGCGTGGCACCGGTTTCTCAGCTTCGCGCAAGGTATAGAGGGCAACACGTAAGGATAACCGCGACCTAACAAGCTAGGCAGTTACCACGATGCGATACTTATTCGCCGACAACGAATTCGACACCGAGGCGTTTGAGCTGCGGCGCGATGGCGCAAGTGTCCACACGACTCCCCAAGTGCTCTCTATCTTGCAATTCCTGCTGGTCAGCCGATCACGGCTTGTGACCAAAGACGAGTTGGTTGACGAAATCTGGGGCGGCCGCGCAATCAGCGATGCCGCGATCACGGTTCGGATCCGGGCCGTGCGCGAGGCGATTGGCGACAATGGCAAGGACCAGCGGCTGATCAAGACCGTGCGCGGCGTGGGTTTTCGTTTCGTCGGCGATGTCCGCACAAAATCGGCAACAGAGCCAAGCGATATCAAGGTCGATCTTTCATCAGATCTGCCGGAGCAACCGGGCATCGATCAACGCCCGTCGATTGCGGTCCTGCCTTTCCTGTTTGCCGGTGATCGCAAAGACATGGCATTCCTTCGCTATGCCATTCCCGACGAAGTGCTCACCGAATTGTGCAAGGCACGCTGGTTGATGGTAATTTCACGCGGATCAAGCTTTCAGTTGGAGTCCCATCAAACCCGGCCAGGCGAGATTCTGGAGCGGCTCAATGCGCGCTATTGCGTCTCTGGCACGATTGAGGCGACCGCGAATGGGTTGATCGTCTCGACCGAGCTCGCCGAAACGGCGGGCGAAAGTGTGATTTGGCGCGAAAGGCGGCGGATTGATCTGCAGGAGGTTCAAGAATTGCGGACCGAGCTGGTGCAATCCATCTGCCTTCAGCTGGAACACAGCATCGAACAACGCGAATTCAGCAGCGCGCAGGCTGCCTCACCCAGCTCGCTCGACAGCTGGCAGAGCTTTCACATCGGCATGCACCATCTGAATCTCTCGCCAGTGGGGCACAATCACGAGGCGGAAGCGTGTTTCAAGCGCTCGCTTGAGATTGAGCCGACGATGGCGCGGGCTCGGGCTGGTCTCTCCCAAGTCCAGTTCTTTCAGCTCCATTGGGGGAACAGCCAGGAGCCCAAGAAAATCGTTGAGGCCTGCGCCGAGACGGCAAAGCATGCTTTGATCGACGACCCATATGATCCCTTTTGCAACCTTGCGATGGCGCGCTCTGGCTCGCTAACCAGAGACTACGCAGTGTGGCGAAGCCATATCGAAAAGGCAGTCAATCTTTCGCCCAGCTATTCCGTCGCCGTTGCTGATCTGGCCCGGCTACAATCCGTCATGGGAGAGATTGAGCAGGCCAAGGTCACGCTGAGCCTAGCGGAGCGGCTCGATCCCATCGCGCTCAATCCCGAGACAACAGAATTGACCAGGCTCATCATCGAGATGGAAGCCTATGACATGGAAGCAGCCGGCACCCGCGCCGCAAGAATGGCAGAACATGGCAGGCTGGGTCTGAACACCTTTGCCTGCGTGCTCCTTGCACTTCATCTTGCCGGCAGGACGGAGGACTCGCGCCTCGCTGCGGAAAAGATGAAACGCCATTTTCTCCCGGCTCGTTTGGCTGACTGGTTTTCTCGCACCAATTTCAGGAACCAGGATTGGGCCGAGGCGACGAAGAGTTCGGCCATCGCCTATGGTCTGGTTTAGAGCCGGGTTCTGAAGCGATGAAATACACTTTCGGCGATTGCGAATTTGATACCGAACGGTTTGAACTGCGCCGCCACAATCAGGTTGTGGAGACGACGCCGCAGGTATTGAAACTGCTCAACCTCTTCCTCGTCAGCCGATCACGCCTGGTGACCAAACAAGAACTGGTCGATGAGATATGGGATGGCCGCGCCATCAGTGACGCCGCCATCACTGTGCGCATAAGAGCGCTGCGCCAAGCTATCGGAGAAGCTGGATCAAGCGCCGGAATGCTCAAAACCGTCCGCGGCATGGGCTTCCGATTTTCAGGAGACGTGAAGGCGGAAACGCAGATTGTCATCACCCCGGATGAAGCAAGGCACTTCGCCAACAAGGCGTTGGATATGCGCAATCAGCCATCGATTGCAGTTTTGCCGGCCAAGCTTTTCGGAAACTGGGAGGACAATGGGTTTCTTGCCCAAGCGCTGCCCGACGAAATTCTGACCTCGCTTGCCAGAGTGCGATCATTCCTGGTCCTCGCTCGTGGCTCCACAGCAGAATTGAAATCGTTTGAACATAGCCCTTCAGAAGTTGGGGCCGCAACGGGAGCGACCTATGCCATCGCGACTGAAGCTCTCCTGGATGGACCGAATATCGAGATCAGCTGTGAGCTTTCGGACTGTCGCAACGACAATTGCCTGTGGCGCGAACGCGTGCGGATCAAACTCTTGGAAATTCATGAACTTCGTAAGGATATCGTCAACCGCATCTCAAAATCGATTGACCAGGCGGTGTCGCAAAACGAACTGAAGCTGGCACGCATGCAGGCCTCTGGTTCGCTATCGGCCTGGCAAAACTACTTCGTCGGCAATTCGCTCGCCGAACGATACGTTCTAGAGGATACAATTAGTGCAAAGGACCATTTCCAGCGTGCGGTTGAGCTCGACCCCTCCTTCGCAAGGGCGCATGCTGGCCTCGGGCTGACCCATCACTCGCTCTATTATCGCAACTGGGTCTATCAGACTGGCGAACAAGCCAAGCTGGGTATGGAGGCGGCCACTCGTGGGTATGAGCTTGATCCCTCAGATCCACTCTGCACTCTGGCCCTCTCACGGCAATATTTTGCGCAGCGCCAGAATGATGTAGCGGTACCGTTGCTCAAACGGGTCGTCGAGATGTCTCCATCAAGCTATTTCGCGCAAAGCGACATTGCGAGGATACTGGCGCAAACAGGTGATCCGAACGATGCTGATGCCCATCTGAAGATGGTCGAAACGCTCTATCCCGAATATTCATCGGGTGTGTATGCGCAGGTGACACGCGGGCTGATCGCCTTGTCCAGAAAAGATGTCGACGGCGCAATCC
>Ga0207422_1002183_pt1 | contig 28325 bp, 25 predicted proteins | sample MarCyaLeptolynsp_FD_187757 | JGI IMG/M metagenome (GOLD analysis project Ga0207422, IMG submission 187757) | Marine cyanobacterial communities from Panama - species 1 Leptolyngbya sp. (SPAdes) | ecosystem: Environmental > Aquatic > Marine > Unclassified | place: Panama: Panama City | collected... | reverse complement strand
TGGGTGAAACACGGAGCGACCATTGTCGGGGGGTGCTGCGAAGTCGGGCCAGAGCACATCAGGGAGCTTTCCCGGCGCTTCAGCTAATGGCTTGAATTGGTATGGGACCTAAGCACGGGTGACGCGTTCCGGTTGCAATGCTACTTTCCTGAAGCAAGGGAGGAAACCATGCGGAAACTGGCGTTGCTTTCGGTCATAGTGTTGGCGGGTGCTGCGCACGCGCAGTCGCCGGAAACCGTCGAGGACGAACTCGGTATCCTCAATCCTCAGGACACCGGCGTCGAAATGCTCAAGCGCAAGATCGAAATGGGCGTCATAGACTCCGTCACCTGTTCCCTCGGGATCAACGCGACAAAGAACGACAACCACGAGCTTGCCAGGAAACTGACGCGGCGCTGCGCCGAGGCCGGCTACACCAAGGCCATGACCTGGATGAGCCAGCTCGAGAACAACGGCATGGGCGGCGACTACAATCCCGATGCATCGGCCGAATGGGACCGCCGTGCGGCGGAAGCCGGCGATCCGGTCGGACAGTTCAACTACGGCCTCGACCTCATGCGCGGTCACGGTGTCGCCAAGGATGAGTTGCTTGGCCGCCGTTACATCGATCAGGCCGCCGAGGATGGGCTGGCGATTGCAAAGCGTCTGCAGGGTGCGGGCTACGATCTGGACGAAGTCACGCCGGATGCAGACAACTGGAAATATGCGCCGCTCTTCTAGGATCTAGCTTGAACGCCGGCATCCCCGGTGAGCAGGGCCCTGTTCTCGTTGATGACGTCTTCGGCGAACTTCATGAATGCGCGGATTCGCGTGGTGCGCCGAAGGTCGGAATGGGTCAGGATCCAGATATCCCTGAACGGAACGGGCGGGTCGTCGGTCACCCTGACGAGGCCCGGATCGCGGTCGCCGATGAAACAGGGCAGAATCGCAATTCCGGCACCGGCGCGCACCATGGCAGCTTGCATGTCGAGCGCCGGAAAGTTTCCGTGAACCGGGACGCGCGAGAACCTGGTTTCGGCGGTCCACCACGGAAATGTTTCGAACGACCCGTCCCAACCGATCCAGCGGGCCTTTTCCGGTGCGCCATAAAGATCATGCCTGGCAAGGTAATCCGGGCTGGCGTAGATCGCGTTGTAATACGGGAACAGCCTCTTACCGAACAGGTTCTCGGGCGGGTTGTTGTTCATCCTGATGGCCACATCGGCTTTGCGCCGTGACAGATCAACCATGCTCGTGGTCGCCTTGATTTCCACTTCGAGCTTGGGATAGCGCTCGAAAAACTCCGGCATCCTTGGCGCAAATGCATGGACGGCGACAGGCTCGGCCATCGTGACCTTCACACGGCCAGCCATCTCGCGGTCTCCGCCGGAAATGAGGCGCTGGGCGCGAACGACCTCGCTGTCCATAACCTCTGCGGATTTTACGAGGTGTTCACCGGCCTCCGTCAACGCGTAGCCTTCCGGCAGGCGGTCGAACAACCGCGCACCGACGGCGTTTTCCAGCTCTTCAATACGGCGGCTGACGGTGGTGTGGTGGATCTTCAGAACCTTGGCCGTCGCTCGCACGGTTCCATGCTTGGCAAGCAGGCCAAGAACCTTGATGTCATCCCAGTTCACGATGTCTCCAGTGGTGCATTTTTGCGCCATCTAGTTGCGTTTTTTTCAATCGAATTAGCGAATTTTCACCACTATGTTCTCGAAAGTCAAACAGGCAAGTGCTGGTCGGGTGTCTTGGACAACGCGGGTGAAAGGCAGATTTCATGGAAGCAACGATAAACGCACCAATTTACGCCGCGATCCTCGGGGGCGCGATGCTCGTCCTCCAGAACGCGCTGATGCTGAATGTCGGATTGTATCGTACCGGCCTCAAGAAAGGGGTCGGAGTCGATGGGGATGTCAAACTGGAACGCCTCGTCCGGCGGCATGGCAATCTGGCAGAGAATGCGGCGATTTTCGTTTTGGTTCTCGCTCTTTACGAGCTGCTCTTTGGGCAGACCGGCCTCGTATTCTGGACGGCAATTTTCTTTGCGATTGCGCGGTCCCTGCATGTTCTGGGTTTTTCCAGTCTGGCCGGGTCTCACCTGATTGGAGCCGAGGGCGGCGGCAAGCTTTTCCTGCTGATGCGTGCCAGCGGGGCAACACTGTCAGCAGCGACGTCGGTCGTTCTCGGCCTGTCCCTTGTTTACGCCGTCGTCGCGGCAAGCTGACCCTGAAATTAACCGGAGGAACTCATGCGAGCGATGGTTATCAACCGCTTCGGTGGCACGGATGTCTTTGAAGCAGCGACCGTGCCCAAACCGACAGCCGTTGCCGGTGAAGTCGTCATCAAGGTCGAAGCCAGCAGCGTCAACCCTGTCGACTACAAGATCCGGGCCGGACGTATTCCTTTCCTGGTTCCCTCGTACCCGGCGATCCTGCATGCCGACGCCGCGGCACGATAGACGAGGTCGGCTCGGGTGTGCCTGGCTGAGGAACCCGCTGAAAGAACGGGTTCACTGTGCCTGATAGGCCCGGATTGCCTCGTCGAGTTCTTCTTGTTCTTCACAAGGCGTTTCGCAGATTTCTTCAAGACGGCGCAGGTTCGCCTCGGCGCCTTCCAGATTTCCCTGCATCAGAAAAAGCTCGCCCTGGTATTCCAGCGCCCCGATATGGTCAGGTTTCAGATAAAGTGCTCGCTCATAAAACTCGCCGCTGAGAGCGAGATTGCCCGTCTTGCGATGGGCAAATCCCAACAGGTTGAAGACGTCGGGATTGGACGGTAGGTCCTCTGCAAGTTGCTGAAGAATCGGCAGGGCCTGGGCGAACTTCTCGTCTTCAATCAGTTGTTCGCTTTCCATGAGGGCGGCTCTGTGGACGGGATCGACCTCTACGGTCCAGTGATCCTCGGCCGGAATGGCGTACGCCATAGATGGCATGGTCAAGAGCAATACCTGCAGGATCCGTGTGTACATTGCTCCGCTCCCTTGCAAGGTGCCTTCGACGACGTCTCCTCGTTGTTTACGCCCGCAATGTGACAACCATTTGCAACAGCTAGCTGCGTCAAGACCGCGAATGTGTCCGAGGTCTTCACGGACTGAAGCTCAGGCCGTCAGCGGATCCAGCAAAACCGATGCATCAGATAAGTCTCCAAGCTGCCGCACCGACTGGAGAAACCGGTCGCGGTCAGTCTCACCGATCAGGGCCTTGGCACAGTCTTCGAACTTCTCACCGAGTTCATCCCACGTCAGTGGGTTTTTCGGGCCGCCCCGGTAATGCTCTTCGGACCTTTGATGGAAGTGCCTTCCGTCTGTGGTGGTCAACTCCACCTCAAAAACAACCTTGTCCTTGCCAAGTGCCGCGATGTCCGGGTCGATCTCTGCTCTGACCTTGCGCTGCAGTGCCTGACAGTCTTCCGACTGAACGAAGGTATCGGAAAACTCGTCCAGCCCCGCCTTGCGGCGCAAGACCATCGCGGCCATCTGGAAAGCTACGCAGAATTTCGCTTCGAGTGCGTTGGTCGCGTGGAGGATGCGCAGCGGACCGGGCGCGATAACGTTCGGGCCTGTCTTCACATGAATGCTCTCGACCATGGCGGCATCGATGTTGTTATCAATGACCAGCTTTTTCATCGCGTCCATTCCCGGGTGCCCGACAACGCCGGACGGATAGGGTTTGATCGACGTTCCAGGTGTCAAAATGGCGAAAGGCGCTCCGAGACGTCCGACAAGGCGTTCGGCCAGAAAACCGCCGCCAAATGCCTCGAAAAAGCCTCTGCCGCCTTCCAGCGAGTAGGTCGGTCCATCAAAGCCGAGACTGGCAAGGCGCGCGGCGGTGATACCGCTTTCTGCAGCGCGCCCCATATTGAGCGGTTTGGACATGGTTCCGTGATTGACACCGAGCCCGGCTGACATCGTTGCGGCGATTGCAAGCGCATTGAGCGTTTGCGCCTCTGAAAGGCGCATCAGTTTTGCCGCTGCAACAGTGGAGCCGAAGATGCCGATCGTCCCGCTCGTGTGAAACCCCCGCCCGCCCGCAAAATGTTCCGGGTTTATGGCTTCGGCGATTTTCACCTCAACTTCGAAACCGAGAATGAACGCTGTCAGGAACTCCTGCCCCGTCGGCTTGAGGTCGTCAGAAAGCGCGTAGCAGGCGCAGAGCGGCGGCATGGTCGGATGGATCAGGACCGAACGGTCCTTTTCAAGTGAAAGTGCCGTGTCGTCCCAGTCCAGCGCGTGCCCCGCGACGCCATTTGCAAGGGCCGCAAGCTGCGCCGGTGCCTTGAGCGAGGCCTTTCCCACTGTGCGCGCTTCCGGTGCACCCTGTACCTGGGTCACATAGGCCCGGGCGATTTCAGCGCAGGGTTCGCTGGACCCTGCGATCATGACCGCCGTGCCGTCGACGACGCACCGCTTTGCGATCTCGACGGCCTCTGCCGGAAGGTCCTCGAAGTCCGTTGCGGTGACAAAGCCCGCGATCTGCCGGGTAACACCGGTTGCGGTTTGAACGTTCATGTCTGCCTCCCGAAGAGCGCGGATACTAATTGGGGCCTCATCAACCCGGATCCCTGACCTGGCAGGCGCTGGCGAGATCGCTGATCTTGAAATCCTGCTCAAGGCAGGTCGAAATCAGTCTCTGCCCCTGATCGGCCTGCAATGGCGCCAGGATGTCGGCCGCTTTGGCGGCCACGTCGCTTGGGGACATCGGATCGTCCGGTGTGCCGCGAACGACCTTTGTGTGATGGCGCCTGGTCTCCCCGCCGGTCAGGCGAACCGTGACAATGGATTGGCGTTCCGGGCGCGCGTGGGTCAGATCGTCGTCTGCGACCAGAGAGATCTTCCGCCGCAAGGCGAGCACGGCCTCGTCGCCCATGCGCGCGTCATCGTGAGAGCTCCGGAACGACACCCGGCCGTCAAGCAGCGCAAGCGCCACAAGATGCTGGCAGCAGATTGCAGGCATGTGCCGATCGTCGACCACATGGATGCGGTTGGACGGCAGGCGCACTTCGATTGCGTCAATCGTCGCCGGATCGACGGGCGCGCCGGCGAACAGAACTTCAATTGCATCCAGAACCGACTGGACTGGAGAGCCCACCGACCATTTCTTGATGCTGGCGCTGAGGATTTCAAAGCGGTCGCCGAGTTCGCTGGCAAGGGCATCGGCGTCCGGGTTTTCGGCATAGGCCGCAAGATAACTGTTTGTCCCTGTCAGCGGCCGGTCCGGTGCCGTCATGCCGGCCTTGGCAAGGAGTGCGGCAAAGACGCCGTTTCGCGCTGCCTTTGCACCGAAATCGAAGGATTTTTCGACATGATCAGGATCGCGATTCCAATAGGAAAGACCCGAGGCCTGTTGCACCGTGAAAGACAGCAACGCTTCCGCCTGCCGCGGATCGAGCCCCATCAGCGTGCCTGCAGCGGCGGACGCGCCAAAAAGGGCGCCGAAGGAGTGGGTTGAAAACACGGTGGTCTTTGGACTTGTAAAGCCCAGAGCAAGCGTTGCCCGCGCGCCGATATCGTATCCGAGCGCAATGGCTTTCAGTATGGCTCCAGCGCTGCTGCCCTCGCGTTCTGCGACTGCAAGTGCTGCCGGAACGATGGCGCAGCCGGGGTGGAAACGCCCCGCGATATGGCTGTCGTCGGTTTCATCGGCGTGTGCTGCCATGGCGTTGGCAAAGGCAGCGTATTCGAGGCTGGCAGTGCGGTTTGACCCGAGCAGCGTTGCCTTTCCTGGGGACCCGGCCGCTTCCGCGAAGCGGTAGCCGAATTCACCTGCCGGAAGAAACCGGCCGGACAGAATGGCTGCGAGCGTGTCCAGCAGATGACAGCGGGCGCGGGTCAGAACGTCTGCCGGAACATCGGCTTCGGCGGCACCGGCAATGTAGGAGGCGATCTTCTTTTCGATCGGACCGTTGTCTATGGCAAGCATCCGGGTTTTCTCCTATTGCAGCGGCCAGGGCAGGCTGATCCAGGTCTGCAGAAGCCCAGTCGGATAGCGCAGCGTCAGTTGGTCGGACAGGATGCCGAGGAACAGGATGAAGCCGGCGGCACCGAGTGCGGACTTCCACCACACGACCTGTGCCCGTATGAGCAGGAACAGGAAGATGAAGATGGCGATCCCGAGAACGAAGCCGACGAGCGCTGCGATCGCGAGCATTCCCGCCAGCAACAGCAGAAAGAATTCCGCAGATGGCCGGTTGTCGTCCGTGCCGCGTTCGGCATCGAAGAACAGCGGCGACGGGTTTTTCTTGAGCAGCATGGAAATCGCCAGCGGTACGATGAAAACCAGCGTGCTGATTGAGGCGACCATCGGGAAGAGCCCGGTCAGCTGGTTGAAGCCGAGGCCGTCCTGCAGGATGAAGAACGCGGCGCCGGCAAGCAGCGCGAGAAAGATCCATTGCGGACCGGTGCGCTCGTTGGTGAACGGTCCGTCTTTGGTGAGCGGGCCTGCCGGCGCCTGCTTGAAGAAGACGGCTGCGGAGACGGAAAGCAGCGTCAGCACCAAGAGCGCGATGACGATGGGACGCTCCAGGAACGAGATGCCGTAAAGCGCGACGGTCTGATAGACGGACGTCTCCACGCGAACCGACAGAACGAAGCCGATTAGCAGCGCGGGACGCGACCAGCCGAAGCGCTTCATGTAGACGCCGAGTGCGCTCAGGATGAACAGGGCGACGAGATCGCCCCAGCTCCGTGTGGCCTGGAAAGCGGCAAAGAAAATGATGCCGAACATGAAGGGCGCGAGCAGGGCGTAGCGGATCGTGGTCAGCTTCGCGATCTGCGGCGACAGCATGAAGCAGATACCGGCGCCGACGATGTTTGCGGCAGCGATCGACCAGATGATCAGGTAGACCAGGTCCATCTGGTCGGTGATCAGTTCCGTACCCGGTTCAACACCGATCAGAACCAGCCCGCCGAGCAGAATGGCCATCGAGCCGGACCCCGGGATACCGAGCAGAATTGTCGGAACGAGCGCGCCGCCTTCCTTGGCGTTGTTCGCCGATTCAGGAGCGATCACACCCCGCACATCGCCCTTGCCGTAGTTTTCGCGATTTTTTGTCGTCTGCAGCGCATGGCCATAGGCGATCCAGTCGACCACGCTGCCGCCGAGACCGGGCAGAGCACCGATAATGCAGCCGATAACGGCGCAGCGCAGCGACAGCCACCAGTTGCTGAGCCAGTCCCGGAAGCCCTGGAACCAGCCCGAGCCGAGTTTACCCGTTTCCGAAATCGTCGACTGGCGGCGCAGAAGGTCGATGATCTCAGGCGTCGCGAACATGGCAAGGCCGACAATTACCAGGGGCAGCGGATCCAACAGATAGTCGGTACCGAGCGTTGCGCGCTGTACGCCAGAAAGGGGAGCCGCTCCGAGAGCACCCAGCATGAGACCCATGCAGCAGGCGGCAAGGCCTTTCCAGATGTTCGAACCGGTCAGGATGCCGACCATGGACAGGGCCAGCACGACCAGCATGAACTGCTCCCCGAAGCCGATTTTCAGAATAATCGGTTTGGCGAAGAACACGGCAAACGACAGGATGAAAGCGCCGAAAATGCCGCCGAACATGGACGAGATGAATGCCGCCGACAGGGCGCGGGTGCCTTCGCCGCGCTTTGACATCGGAAACCCGTCCAAGACTGTCGCCTGGGAGCCCGACGTGCCGGGTATTCCCATGAGGACCGAGGGAAAGGTATCGGATGTGGTCGTCACGGCCGTCAGGCCGATCATCATGGCAAGTGCAGTGTTCGGCTCCATGCCGAAGACAAACGGCAACAGCAGTGCCAGGCCTGCGGTCCCGCCAAGGCCCGGCAATACACCGACAACCAGGCCGATCACGACACCGGCGACCAACGCGAGAAACGTTTCGGGCGATGTCAATTGCGCAAGGGCTGATACGGCGGCATCTAACATTTGGGCACCACAAGTTTGTCCGCTGTCGCAGACGAAAGCATGTTTTTTTCTGGAACGAGTTTAGTCGCCAACAAACTTGAAAAAAGACCGGCGCCGAGGGAGCGCCGGCAAGTGGGCTTGCTGCTTAGTTGAGCTTGGCGTCGTAGTTGGTCTGCAGGAATTCGTTGGCCCAGTCGCGGACCGCTGGATCCATGGCCGTGCCGAGCTCAATCGCACGCTGCGTGGCTTCGCCGTAGTTGACCGGCATCGAGCCGATTTCGCGCGGCAGTTTTTCAGCCACTTCCGGATCTGCGACGACAGCCTTCAGGGCATCGATATAGACCTGCTGGATGTTCTCCGGCGTGCCTTTGGGAAGCATGACCGCCTTGGAGATCATCACTTTGGCGTTCATCAGGTTCTGCTGCAGTTCATATCCGAGACCACCCGGAGCGGTGCCCGTGGCCGCTTCGAAGAATTCCGGGAAAGTCGGCACATCAGGCAGGTCCGGATCGCGCAGGAGTTTCCCGCTTTCGTCGATCACACCGTAGGTCCAGACCGGCACCACCTTCGCATCGTCACCGAAGTCCTTCAGGTAGGACCGTGTGTTGTCGGTGTTCATGTTCATCTCACCGCGCTGGAAGGCGGCTTCGGCGTCCTTTGAACTCAGCCCGAAAATCACACGGGCATCGATGCCCAGAAGGTTCATGGCAACAAGATCCAGCATTTCAGCGGAGATCGGTGTTTCCAGGCCGAACCGAATGCTGGCCTTCTGCATGCCTTCGTAGTCGGTTTTCGCGTCCGCTCCGTCACCTTTGGCACCAATCTGATCCGCGATGCCGAACATGGTCGCGCCGCGTGCAAAACCGGCGACGGCTTCCCAGTCGTTCGGATTGTATTTTGCGACGGACGCGCCAAGCAGAACTGGCAGGAATGTCGAAGTCGAGGCCATGATCAGCGTGGTGCCGTCGGCAGGTGCATTGGCCTGGAAGTCATTGGCAGCGGTAACAGAGCCGCCGCCCGGCTTGTTCAGAACAAGGACGTCGGGATTGCCTGGCAGGTGCTCGCTGAGTTTGGACTGCAGGAGCCGGGTCAGGCGGTCGGTGCCGCCACCTTCTTTGAAGCCGACAATCCAGGTGACAGTCTTGCCTTCAAGGCTGAAGTCGTCTGCGGAAGCGATAGCCGGAGACAGCATTGTTGCTGCCATCAGCCCCAAGACCGCGCGTTTGGTAAGTTTCATCATCTTGCTTTTCCTCCTAAGCGACCGCCCGGCATCCGTGGTTTTGTGCTGCCTTGGCGGAATTCCTCCATGGCTCAGGCTGACATCAATCGATAGCTGACACAAACTCAAAGAAATCATTGATTAATGAGATTTTTTGCATAATCATTTTCCGGATCAATTTCGAAAGAAACCATAAGCCATGCGTGTCAAGCTCGATGATCTTCAAGCCTTTATCAGCGTTGCGGAATTCGGCAGTTTCGCACGGGCTGCCGAGGAACTGAACATCACCCAATCTGCACTTTCCAGGCGGATCAAGAAACTGGAAGATGACCTGGGCACCCGGCTCCTCGACAGGACCACGCGGCGTGTTTCGGTTTCCCTGGTGGGGGAGGAATTCCTGCCCGAGGCAGTTCGAATTGTTGATGAATTCAACCAGTCGCTGACCGATATCCGGGATCTTGTTCAGATCCGGACCGGAACCGTCGCAATTTCCACCAACATGACACTTGCCGACACATTGCTTCCTGAAATCATCGCTGAATTTAAATCGGAAAATCCCCGCGTCCGTGTCCGGTTGACGGAAAGTTCGAGCCCGGCAGCTCTTGACCGTGTTCTGCAGCGAAAATCTGAAATGGCACTCGCACAATTTGGCGAAGGACATCCTGAACTGGCGTTTGAACCATTGTTTGAGGACAAATTCGTCCTGATCTGTCACCGCGACCATCCCCTCGCCGTGCGGAGCGATCTGACCTGGAAAGACCTCGCAACGCATAATTTCATCCGGATGCGCGCCGGCAGCGGAACGACCAACCTTCTGGAACGTTCTCTGGGTGACAATATCCGCTACCTGTCAGGGGATTTGGAGGTTGGCCACTTCAATGCGTTGCTGGCCTTTGTCGGGCAGAACCTCGGTGTGTCGGCGGTGCCCACGCTCGTGCGCCTGAAACGAACGGATCTGAACCTGGTTGCCCGGCCGATCGGCGATCCGGATGTCAGCCGGAGCCTTGGTATCATCACCTATCGGGGGCGGTCCCTGTCCCCCGCTGGCGAAGCGCTTCGCCACACGTGCCGCCAGGTTCTGAAACGTTCGGCCATGAGCGTGTTGCGCGAATTGCAGAGCGGGATCTGAGGGGACGCCTTGATGCTGCCTGCCTGTCTTGACCTCTGGAATATTGCGATCATTGTCGGAGCGGCCTTCCTGTCTGCTTTTGTAAGTGGGGTTGGCGGCTTTGGTGGTTCGTTCATCCTGGCAATCGTTTTGACCCCCCTGATTGGGCCAAAAGCAGTCGTGCCGTTGATTGCCGTATATGCGCTGTGCGCAAACATCGGCAGGCTTTACTTTTACCGCAGAACCATCAACTGGCGGTTCGTGGTTCAGTTCATTCTGGCCTCGATTCCGGGCCTGGCAATCGGCGCGGCCTTCCTGAAGCTTGTTCCGGAGGCGGTTTTGCTTGCCGTCTTCGGAGCGGTGCTTCTGTCCGCCATCCCGATCCGCCGGTATTTGAAACGGGTCGATTTCAGCCCGACCTGGCCGACCATCGCCGTCATTGGATTTGTTTTCGGAGCCGTGAGCGGTACCGCCGTCGGGTCGGGCATGTTCGTGATCGCTGCGCTCAACACGTTCGGACTGCACGGCGTCGTTCTGATGGGGACGGATGCGGCAATCGGGATCACCAATGCGCTGATGCGGGTCGTGACCTTCTGGTCGATCGGGCTCCTGAACTATCAGATGATGCTGGCCGGGTTGTTGATGGGACTGGTATCGTTGCCGGCCTCCTGGCTTGCGAGCCTGCTGGTCGCCCGGATGGGACAGAAGCGCCACAGCCAGCTTATAGAAATCATCATCGCCTTCGCCGGTGCCTGTTTTGTCGTGATGGCGTTCCTGCCTGCGCAAGGCACCTAGCGGGCGATACTGAAGCGTGCCTCCAGACCCGGCTCCGCGCCTGTCAGTTCCAACCCGCCGCCATGCCTCTCTGCAACGCGTTCAACAATGGGAAGTCCAAGGCCGCTGCCCTCGCTGCTTTCCGATACCTGACCGAAGCGTTGAAGCGCGGTGTGGATCTGCGCGTCGCTGAGACCTATTCCATTGTCCTTGACGACAACCGTGATTTCCCCGGGCGATGGCTCCAGGTGGGTCTGGATCTCGGAAAGGCCCGGGCCGCCATGCTTCAGCGCATTATCGATCAGGTTGGAAACCGCCTCGCGGATCATTGTCCGGTCGCCGGTGACTTCAATTTCTTCAGAAGAGGGTTCTAACAGTATCTCGACGCCGTGGAGGTCGGTGTTGCGGTATTCCTTCGTGACCCCGGTCAGCACATCGTTGATCGAAAATGTTTCCTTCGCTGAGGCAGGGCTGATCGATTTGGTGCGCTCATAGGTCAGAAGTTTTTGCGCGAGCTGACTGGTTTCCTTCGCAGCGCTGACAAGATCATCGGCGCGCTCGCGCATTGCGGTATCGTTTGGAGCCGAGCGAACAGATTCAGACAGCGCCAGCACCCCGGCAATCGGATTGCGCAGCTGGTGGGCGGCATTTGAAATGAACTCACCTTGTGTTGCCATCGCCTCCGAGACCTGGCCAAGCAACCTGTTGAGCGTTCGCACGATGCCCTCGACTTCAACCGGCACGGGCCGCTGGATGGGCTTGAGGACCTCGCCGGAACGCTGGTCGATCGCTTGCTGAAGGTCATTCAACGGATGGAGGCCGATACGAATGCCGAACCAGACGATCAGGGCCAGAGATGTGATGATCGAGGAAATCGTGACCAGCGAGCGCAGCATCAGGTCCTCAACGAAAGCTTCACGGATGGTGACGTCCTGCCAGACCGTGGTCGTGAAGATGCCGTTGAAATCGTCGACCTGCATGCGCGACCGCATCCTGAAACCGCGCACGTCGCGCCCCAGATACTCCGCGTTGAAATAGATCGGACTGAGGTCACCATCCTCAGAACTCGGTATTCCGACCGGCGGCGTTGCATAGCCGGTGACGCCCACACCGTCCGGTGCGTAGACATGATAGAACACCGGTCCTCCCGAGGTATCGGACAGAATGTTCCGCGTTTCGATCGCGAGCGCATCGCCGCCGGACAGGGCGACGTCGTTGGTCACGGCGAGAGCCGCCGACTGCAGGCTGCGGTCGAAGACCTCGCCAGCGGTAACACGTGCATTGTTCAGCTGCCACAGACCGGTTGCCCCCGCAACGAACAGCAGCGGAACCAGGATGATCAGTGTAAGGCGCAGGCGAAGAGAGTAGGTTCTCTTCATGGGGCCGCCTTGCCGAGGGAATACCCGATGCCGCGGTGAACCTGGATGTTCACGCCGTAGGGCGAAAGCCGCTTTCTCAGCCGGGATACATAGACTTCGATGACCTTTTCATCGGTCTCGCTGCCTGCGCCGTAGAGCTGGTCCAGCAGGCCGGCCTTGGAAACGGTCCGCCCGTTGGCCTGCGCCAAAGCTGCCAGCAGCGCGAGTTCGCGCCGCGGAAACTCCAGAGCATCTGACCCGTCCAGCAGTTGCAGCGCTCCGGCGTCCAGCTTGAGCGGGCCAATGTCGATCAGTTGCCGAGGCGCAACGCCCTTGCGCCTCCCGAGTGCCCGGATGCGCGCCGCAAGTTCTTCCATCTCGAAGGGTTTGACCAGGTAGTCGTCCGCGCCCGCGTCCAGTCCGTTCACCCGGTCCTCGGTTTCAGAACGGGCCGTCAGAAGGATGACAGGCCGGGGATCTTCGCGTTCTCTCAGATCCGCCAGAAGATCAAGCCCGCTTTTTCCCGGCAGGTTGATGTCGAGAATGACAAGGTCACCGCTTTCCTGCTTCAGGAACACGTCGGCGTCGTCGCCATTATGGAGGATGTCAACAGAGTGCCCGGCATCGCGCAACTGATAGGCAATGCCTTTTGCCAGACTCACATTATCTTCAACCAGAGCTATCCGCATTTCTTATTCTTTTGTCGATGAAAGCTTGGTGCAAGCTTCGCAGGGAACACTCTTAGCATCAAGCCGCTTTTGAGCGTGCTTAGAGTGAGGCGGCCGGGAGGGTTGCCCACGCCAACGGGAGGAAATTATGGTTGTGAAAAAGCTTGCGCGCCAGCTGGCGCTGAGTGTGACGTTTGTTGCCGGTGCGATGGTATCGGGTCAGGCCCTTGCCGCCGAACTCGACCTTTCCGGCAAGACGGTCGAATGGGTCATTCCCTTCTCCGAAACAGGTGGTTCCGCCAAATGGGCGAACTTCTATGCGCCCTTGCTGAGCGAGGCGTTGCCGGGACAGCCCACCGTGGTGGTCAAGTTCATGCCGGGTGCCGGCTCCACCAAGGGCGCCAACTGGTTCCAGCAGCAGCAATATGACAAGAGTGAAGGCACGCTGATCTTCGGCTCTTCCGGATCGACGCAGTTCCCCTATCTGCTCGGTGATCCGCGCGTTCGCTACGAATACAAGGACTGGAACGTCGTTCTGGCTTCCGGCACGGGCGGGGTCGCCTATCTGCCGCCGGATCTTGCCGAAAAGATGAACGGCAACGACGCCAGCGCGTTGAAGGAGACCGACTTCATCTACGGCTCCCAGGGCGCAACCCGTCTTGATCTGGTGCCGCTGCTTGCCTGGGAAATGCTCGGCCTGAACGTTGAGCCGGTGTTCGGCATCAAGGGTCGTGGCGACGGTCGTCTGATGTTCGAGCGTGGCGAAGCCAATATCGACTATCAGACATCCTCATCCTACCTGAAAGGTGTCACGCCTTTGGTGGAAGCAGGGACCGCCGTTCCGATGATGAGCTGGGGCGCACTTGATGCGGACGGCAACATCGTTCGCGATCCGACCTTCCCGGACATGCCGACATTCAAGGAAGTCTGCGAGGCGACCGAAGGCTGCCAGACGTCAGGCGAGCAGTGGGAAGCCTGGAAAGCCTTCTTCATCGCCGGTTTCCCGGCACAGAAGATGGTGTTCCTGCCAAACGGTGCAACCCAGGATGCCATCGACACCTACTCCGCTGCCTTTGAAGCTGTGAAGGCACGCCCGGACTTTGCGGAAATCTCCGCAGGCCGTCTCGGAAAATATCCGCAGATGACCGGGGCGGAAGCCGACGCTGCGCTGAAAAGCGCCACCGAAGTGCCTGCAGCCGCGAAGGAGTTCGTGGTCAGCTGGCTCAAGGAGCGTTACGGCGTTTCGCTGAAGTAACGGTATCCCGCCCGCCCGGACCACCGGGCGGGCACACCTTTCTCAAAGTTTAAATCCGGGGCGATCCAGTGGACATTCTTGGCACCGCTTTACCTGCGCTCGCCGATGCGTCGGCGATGATCTTTCAGCCTGCCGTCATCGGTTACCTGATCCTTGGCGTCGTCATGGGCCTTTGCATCGGCGTTTTTCCGGGACTTGGCGGCATCGCCGGGCTCTCGCTGCTCCTGCCATTCATGTTCGGCATGGATCCGGTGCTCGGGCTCGCGCTGATGATCGGCATGGTCGCTGTCGTGCCGACCTCCGATACGTTCGCTTCGGTTCTCATGGGCATCCCCGGATCGTCGGCCTCGCAGGCCACCGTACTCGACGGCTTTCCGCTGGCAAAGAAAGGCGAGGCCGCCCGCGCCCTGTCCGCCGCATTCTCCTCATCGCTGTTCGGCGGTCTGGTCGGCGCCGCGTTTCTCACGCTGTTCATTCTCGTGGCCCGTCCGATTGTTCTGGAGTTCCGCACGCCGGAGCTGCTGATGATCACGCTGTTCGGCCTCTCCATGGTTGGCATTCTGGCCGGACAGGTCGCGATCAAGGGTATCGTTGCCGCCGGTCTCGGCCTGATGGTCGGCACCATTGGTGAGGGCGACAGCGCCGGCGCGCTGCGCATGGCAACCTATGACATGCCCTATCTCACCGACGGGCTGAAGCTGGTCATCGTCGGTCTCGGGATTTTCGCGATTCCTGAAATTGTCGCCCTGCTGCGCCAGGACCGGGCAATTTCCGAGCGCTCCATGCTCGGGGGCGGATGGCTGCATGGTGTGCGCGACTGGTTTTCCAACATCTGGCTCAGCATCCGCTGTTCACTGATCGGCGTCACCGTCGGTGTTATCCCGGGCCTCGGCGGCTCTGTCGTCGACTGGATCGCCTATGGCCATTCGGTGCAGACCTCAAAAGACAAATCCAAGTTCGGCAGCGGCGATATCCGCGGCGTGATCGGGCCGGAAAGCTCCAACAACGCCAAGGAAGGCGGCGGTCTTGTGCCGACGCTGCTCTTCGGCATTCCGGGGTCCGGCTCCATGGCCGTCTTCATCGGTGCGGTCGCCTTGCTTGGCTCGGGCCAGATCGAAGTCGGTCCGTCGATGCTGAAGAACAATCTCGACGTCACCTATGCCATCGTCTGGCTATTGGCGCTTGCCAATGTCGTCGGCACGATCATCTGCATTCTTGGCTCGAGCGGCATCGCGCGCCTGACGACGATTCCATTCGCTCTGCTCGCTCCGTTCCTGTTCATGATCATCTCGTTCGCCGCCTTCCAGTCCGGCCAGAACCTGATGGATCTGGTGGCCCTGTTCGCAATCGGTCTGCTCGGCATTCTGATGCGCCGGTTCGACTGGTCGCGGCCCGCCTTCCTGATCGGCTTTGTTCTGTCCAATCCGGCAGAAACCTACACCAACCAGGCCGTCCAGATCGCAAGTTCCCGGTTCCGCAAAGGCTTTGCGGAAGGGATGGAGTACATTTTCTCGCCGATCGTCATCGTGCTGATCATCATCACGATTGTTTCGGTCGTCGTCGGTCTCCGCCAGTCCAAGAACATCCGCGCCGAAGGGGAGGTTCCGACCGGCACCAAACGCGCACCGCTGATTTTCCTGATCGCGATCCTGGGCTACCTGACCTTCGCCTTTGTCAATGCGTCGCTCATTCCGGACTATGCCTATGCCGACCGGGTGTTCCCGCAATTCGTCGGACTGGTGTCGATCATCGGCTGCCTGTTCCTTCTGTTCCGGATGCGCACCAGCTCTGAAACCAGCCCGCTGTTCTGCGACAGCGAAGCAGGCAATTCGGAGGGCAATCAGCATGGGCTCTGGGCAACGCTCGCCTGGTTTGCAGGCCTGCTGATCCTGACGTCGCTGATCGGCTTTATCCTGGCGCTCGCAGCCTTCCTGGTCGCCTTCATCCACTATCGCGCGCGGCGCAATCTGCCCTACGCGCTCTTGTACGGGGCCTGCGGCATCGCCTTCATGTGCGCCATGGCGTGGTTGCTCAACAGGGACTTCCCGCCGGGTCTGCTGCAATCTTATGTCGAACTGCCCTGGCCGCTGACATGAGGCACAGTCGATGACGCTCTCGCTGCTCTGTCTTGCCGGGGACGGCATCGGCCCCGAGATCATGGCAGCCACGAAAGAAGTGGTTGAGGCTGCCTGCGCAAAAAGCGGCGACAGCGTCATACTGACGGACAAGGACATCGGGTTTGCGGCCCTGAACGCCGGGTACTCGACGATACCGGAACGTGTGATCGAAGCCGCCCATGCCGCGGACGGCGTCATCCTCGGTCCGGTGTCTCACAATGCGTATCCGCCGAAAGAAGAGGGGGGCCTCAACCCTTCCGGCGTACTGCGCAAGGAGCTTGATCTTTACGCCAATATCCGGCCCGCAAAGAGCTTTGACGGGCTACCGACACCAACCGGTACACCGGTCGATCTGGTGATTTTCCGCGAGAACCTGGAAGGGTTCTACGCCGACCGGAATCTCTATGCCGGAACGGGTGAGTTCATGCCGGTTCCGGGCGTGGCCATGTCCATGCGGCTGATTACCGAACGCGGCAGTGAGCGTATCGCCCGTGCCGCCTTTGACTTCGCAGGAAGCAACGGCCGGAAGAAAGTGACCGCGGTTCACAAGGCCAATGTGATGCGCACCAGTGACGGCCTGTTTCTGGAAGTCGTCCGCCGCATCGCGGCAGAACACCCTGACATCCAGTACGATGAAGTTCTTGTCGATGCCGCCGCGGCCCTTCTTGTTCGCGATCCGGAGCGGTTCGATGTGATCGTCACGACCAACATGTTCGGCGACATCCTCTCTGATCTGGCCACGGAACTTGCAGGCGGGTTGGGGCTTGCCGCGTCGCTCAACCTCGGGTCGGAAAACGCGGCCGCCCAGGCCCAGCATGGATCCGCGCCTGACATTGCCGGTCAGGACCGGGCGAACCCGACCTCGCTGGTCGGTTCGGCCGCCATGCTCCTCGGCCACCTGGGACTGGGCCGCGCCGAAACCCTCATTGAACAGGCATTGAAAACCGCAATTGCCAATCCCTTGACGCGCACAGCCGATCTGGGAGGGCCGCTTGGAACCAGGGCTTTCGCCTCTGTTCTGGTCGATTTCATCCAAAAGGCAGACGCATGATACAGACCTCCATACCTTTCTTTTTTATGCGCGGCGGATCTTCGCGCGGACCCTACATGCGGCGCAGTGACCTTCCAGAGGATCTTGAGGCCTTGTCCAAAGTCCTCGTGTCGATCATCGGTGCGGGCCATCCTTACAACATTGACGGGATAGGCGGCGGCACTGCCGTGGCAACCAAGGTTGCCATGCTGTCAAAATCCGACGACGACTGGGCGGACGTGGACTATTTCTTCGCGCAGGTCAGCGTGGAAGAGAAGCTCGTCGACTACAAACCGTCCTGTGGCAACATCCTCGTCGGCGTCGGCCCGGCAGCGATCGAAATGGGACTGGTCGAACCTGTCGGAGACGTCACCGAAGTCAGGGTCAGGGCAGTCAACACCGGGACACTCGTGTCCGAGATCGTAGAGACGCCTGGCGGCAAGGTCCGGTATGACGGCGAGGCCGCGATTGACGGTGTGCCGGGCACTTCAGCACCCATTCAACTGCAGTTCATGGAAGTGGAAGGGAGTATCACGAGCGGGATTTTCCCGACCGGAAAATCGAAAGAGGACATCAACGGTTTCGAGGTCTCCTGCATGGATGTCGCCATGCCGATGGTGATCGGCCGCGCAGCCGATTTCGGGGTGACCGGCTACGAAAGCGCTGCGGATCTCGACGCGAACAAGGCGCTCTTTGAAAAAATGGAAGCGGTTCGGCTGATTGCGGGCGAACGCATGGGTCTTGGTGACGTCACAAAGTCTGTCACGCCCAAATTCGGGCTGCTCGCAAGCGCACGCGACGGCGGTTCCGCCTGCATTCGCTACTTCATGCCCTGGAACTGCCATCCAACGCTCGCCGTGACCGGATCGCAATGCCTCGCCTCCTGCCTTCTGGCACCTGGAACCGTGGGCGAAGGTTTCCTTGCAAAACCGCATGCCTCTCCTGCAAGGCTGCAGTTGGAACATCCGATGGGCAAGATGGAAGTCGTGATAGACTACGAACTCCCAAATGGTGGTTTCCATGTGAAATCAGCCGGCCTTTTGCGAACCGCGCGGAAACTTGCTGCCGGTGAGGTCTTTGTGCCCGGCGAGATCTGGCACCGGAATTGAAGTCGGAGGTGAGGATGCACTACGAGGACAATATTGACACTGCCGTTCTGGCGCTGGAAACGGCGCGGCAGCTGATTGCCGACGAAATCAGGGCCTATCCGACCCCGGTGTCGGGCTGCGACGCCCAATACAATCACCTACTGTCCAGGCGAGCCCAGATCACCAAGGCGCTGACAATGCTGCAAAACGACGTCTTTGTGCCGACGCCCCGGACCCTTGTTGAAGGCAGCGGTGTGGAGAGCAGATGAAGGTTCATATTCTTGATGACTGGTTCGACACGCTGCGCAGCCTTCCTTGCTACGCCAAGCTGAAAGACCATGACGTAACGGTCTGGACAGATCACGTCGAGGACGCGGGCGAATTGGCAAGGCGGCTCGAAGAGGCGGAGGCTGTTGTTCTTTTCCGCGAAAGAACAAAGATTACGGCGGACTTGCTGGATCGGCTTCCCAACCTGAAACTGATCTCCCAACGCAGCGTCTACCCGCATATCGATGTCGACGCCTGCACAAGAAACGGTGTTCTCCTGTGCTCAAACATGCATGCGGGCACGCCGTCCTACGCAGCGGCTGAGCTGACGCTCGCACTCATTCTGGCGAGCTACCGGCAGATCCCTGAACAGGTCTCATCCATCCGCAGTGGCAATTGGCAAATGGGCGTCGGCCGCAGCCTGCGCGGCAGGACGCTCGGACTGTATGGCTACGGCCGCATCGCCAAGGCCGTCGCCGGTTACGCCGATGCGATCGGAATGCAGATCCAGTGGTGGTCGTCGGACGCAGGCCGGGAGCGCGCAAAGGCGGACGGCGTCCGCGTCGCGGAAAGCCGAGAAGCGTTTTTCGGAACCTCTGACATCGTCAGTCTGCACGTGCGCCTGAAACCGGACACCCGAGGCATCATCACCGCCGAAGACCTGGCGGCGATGCAACCGCGCGCGTTGCTCGTCAATACATCGCGCTCCGGCCTGATCGCGCCGGGTGTTCTCGAAGCCGAGGTTGAACGGGGTCGGATCTTTGCCGCCGTTGATGTCTTCGACACCGAGCCATTGACGGACGTTGCAAATCCGCTGCTGGTTCACCCGAATGTCCTGCCGACGCCTCATATCGGCTACGTCACCGAAGATGAATTCGACCTGCAGTTTTCGGATATCTTCGATCAGGTAAATGCCTATGCGCTGGGCGAGCCGATCCACATGATCAACGCCGAGGTCTGGAAACCGACCGGTAGTTAATCGGTAGGACGCTCAGCTGACTGTGTCAGTGAGCAGCGTCCACTTCCACCATCTCGACCTTGTAGCCCCAGAGCCGTTCGACGTATTTGAGGGTCGCCTCTTTGCTGGCCGTGTCGAGGGGCACGGAATTGCGCCGCACGGCTCGCAAATGCAGGCAGCGGTCTCCAAGCAAGTCCGCATCCGCGATCTGAATGTCCGGCTCCAGCGCGGAGAGGTCGTGATCGTGCGCTAAAACGTCCCGCAAGTGTCTGTAGCCGTGGGTGTTGTGAATACCGGTAACGGTGCAGTAGCGGGAGTCCGACTTGTCGGAAATGGCAAACATCCGGAAACGGCGCATGACCGCAGGCGACAGGAATTGCTGAATGAAGCTCTCGTCCCGGTAATTCTTCCAGGCATGTTTGAGAACATTGCGCCAGTCGCCATTGCCCGCAATATCGGGAAACCACTCACGGTCCTCTTCGGTCGGATCGACGCAAACCCGCTTGATGTCCTGCATCATTGCAAATCCGAGAGCATATGGGTTGATGCCGGAAAAGCGGGGGTCGTCGAAGCCGGGTTGGGTCAAGACGTTGGTATGGCTGTGCAGGATCTCCAGCATGGCCCCGTCGGAAAGACGGCCCTCGGAGTGCAGCTTGTTCAGGATGTAATAGTGAACGAAGCAGGCACATCCCTCGTTCATGACCTTGGTCTGTTTCTGCGGATAAAAGTACTGGCTGATGTTTCGCACGATCCTGAGAATCTCGCGTTGCCAGGATTTCAGGATCGGACTGTAGTGTTCCAGAAAATAAAGCAGGTTTTCTTCCGGAAGCTGCATCTCCCGTTTGCGTTCGAGCAGATCTGAGTCCTGCACCTGCGAACCGTCCGGCTTCGCTGGGATCGTGTTCCAGAGATAGTAGACATTCTGCTCAGCGGCCGCGAGGCGGGCTTGCCGCTGCTCCTCGGCTTCGCGCAGCGAGAGTTGCCGCGGACGGCGGTGCCTGAAGACGCCATGCGGCATCAGCGCGTGAGCCGCATCGAGCGTCGCTTCGACCTCACCCAGACCGTGCTTTTCTTCGCATGAGGCAAGAAAGCGCCGCGCATATTCAAGGTAGTCGAGAATGCCCTCGGCGTCGGTCCATTGTTCGAAAAGATGGTTGGACTTGAAGAAGTGATTGTGCCCAAAGGCCGCGTGCGCCATCACCAGCGCCTGGAGCGGCATCGTGTTTTCTTCCAGGCAGTAACTGATGCACGGGTTGGAATTGATCACGATCTCATAGGCGAGCCCGCGCGCGCCCTTGCGGTAAAGCCGATCGTGACCGAGGAAATGTTTGCCGAACGACCAGTGATGATACATCAGCGGCATGCCGATGGAGGAATAGGCGTCAAGCATCTGTTCGGAGGAAATGATCTCGATCTGGTTCGGATAAAAATCCAGGTCCAGATCTTCCCGCGCCACCTGTTCGATTGCGTCGAACGTGCGCCGCAGCGTGTCAAAGTCCCAGTCGGTCTGGTCGAACAGCAGTTCGGGCTTGGCTTTTGTTGCGCGTTTAGCCATTGCCCTGCCCCGACGGTTCGCGTGCGAACAGTTCCCGGAATACGGGATAGATGTCCGCGGCGGTGGAGACGCGTTTGCGCGCGAAATTTGGCCAGACTTCGGCGACCCGGCCATAGGATTCCCAAAGTTCCATGCCGGTCGCCTCGCTGTTGATCAGCTGGGCTTCGTCTTCTCCGACGATTTCGACATAAGCGAAATACTGGCTGATTTGCATCAGCTCCTCTGTCAGCAGCGCAACGCATTTTTGGGAATCGCCGCTGAAATTCTCACCATCGGACGCTTGCGCGGCGTAGATGTTCCATTCAGATGGCGGATAGCGTTCCTCAATGACTTCCTTCATCACGACGAGTGCGGTGCTGACCACGGTGCCGCCTGTTTGCGGCGAATAGAAAAATGTCTCCTCGTCAACCTCGGACGCATCATGTGTGTGCCGGATGAAGACGATGTCCGTTTTCTCATAACGGCGGTCGAGGAACAGATGCAGCAGCATGAAGAAACGCTTTGCCAGGTCCTTTTCCCGTTCGCCCATGGAAGCGGAGACATCCATCAGGCAGAACATCACTGCATTGGCATTGGGCTCCGGCCGCTGCTCGAAATAATTGTAACGAACGTCCAGAGGGTCGATATAGGCAACCACTTTGCGCCGCCGCACGAAGTCTTCGTATTGTGCGCGTAGCGCTGCGAGTTCCTCGCGTTGCTTCTTTGTCGGCGCGGCCACTTTCTCCAATTTGAGTATGCGTTTCAGGAGTTCCTGGGCTTCCTTGTCCTTGGGTCGTTTCAGACCGATCCGCCGGCCAAGCGCATTGCGCATCGTGCGGGCAATGTTGATGTTCGCCGGCGCCCCGGACGTGGAGTAGCCCGCCCGGTGCGGATGGGTCTTGGTGATTTCCTTCAGGCTCTGCTTGACCAGGTCAGGCAGTTCAAGATCGTCGAAGAAGAAGTCCAGAAATTCCTCCCGTGAGAGGGCAAACAGGAAATCGTCCTCGCCTTCGCCGTCAGGTGAGCCCTGCCGCCCGGCGCCGGACCCACCGCCCCGCGGCGGCTTTTCGATCCGGTCGCCGGTCTGGAACGTCTTGTTTCCCGTAAACACGCGCTCGCGCCGCCCGCCTTCGGACGATTTTCGGAACGACGGCTCGGCGACGCCTTCGGTTGGAACGGACACGTTCTTGGCCCGGTCGACATCGGCGATGCCGCGTTCACGGACAGCATCCTCGACCGCTTTCTTGATCTGGGACCGGACCCGTTTCAGAAAGCGGCGCCTGTTGCTAAGGCTCTTGTCTTTCGGGTTCAGTCGGCGGTCGATGAAATGCGCCATCTTTCATTCGGCCTCCAAGGTTACCCGGCCTTGTTGACGCGCATGTACCACTCGACGAGCCGCCTTACCTGTCGTTTCGTATACCCGTGTCCGGTCATGCGCTCGACGAATTCATGATGCTTTTCGTCGGTCTTCTTGTCCCGCTTGGCGCCGAAACTGATGACGGGCAGCAGCTCTTCCACCTTGCCGAACATGCGCTTTTCGATGACTTGGCGAAGTTTCTCGTACCGGCGCCAGTCCGGGTTCTGGCCCTGGTTCTCCGCCCGGGCACGCAACACAAATTTCACGACCTCGTTGCGGAAGTCCTTGGGATTGGCGACGCCCGCGGGCTGCTCGATCTTCTCCAACTCTTTTTCCAGAACTTCGCGGTCGAAAATCTGGCCCGTGTCCGGATCCTTGTAGTCCTGCTCTTCGATCCAGGCATCCGCGTAAGCTATGTACCGGTCGAACAGGTTCTGGCCGTAGTCAGTGTAGGATTCCAGATAGGCCTTCTGGATCTCGTTGCCGATGAATTCGGCATAGTGAGGTGCGAGCTCGGTCTTGAGGAAATCCAGATACTTGCTCTCGGTCTCCTGGTCGAACTGCTCACGCCTGACGGCCTGTTCCAGCACATACATCAGGTGAACGGGATCAGCCGAAATCTCTTCCGTGTCGTGATTGAAGGTTTCGGAAAGCACCTTGAATGCGAACCGCGTTGAAATACCGTTCATGCCTTCATCGACACCGGCGGAATCCCGGTATTCCTGTAACGACTTCGCTTTGGGATCAGAGTCCTTCAGCATCTCGCCGTCATAGACGCGGAGCTTCGAGTAAAGCGTCGAATTCTCATGTTCGTGCAGCCGGGTCAGCACACTGAAGCGCGCGAGCAGCGGCAACGTCTCCGGCGCGCAGGGCGCCTCAGCAAGCGCACTCTGACTGAGCAGTTTGTCGTAGATGTCAGCTTCTGAGGTCGCTCTCAGGCAGTAAGGAACCTTGACCACACTGATGCGGTCGAGAAAGGCCTCGTTGTTCTTGTTGCTTTTGAACTGGCTCCATTCGGATTCGTTCGAATGCGCAAGGATGAGACCCTGATAGGGCAAGGCGCCGATGTTTTCGGTACCGACATAGGACCCTTCCTGTGTCGCTGTCAGCAGCGGGTGCAGCACCTTGATCGGTGCCTTGAACATTTCGACGAATTCCATCAGGCCCTGCGTCGTGCGGTTCAAAGCCCCCGAATAGCTGTAGGCGTCCGGGTCGTCCTGGCTGAATTCCTCCAGCTTGCGAATGTCGAGCTTGCCGACAAGAGCCGATACGTCTTGGTTGTTTTCGTCTCCCGGCTCAGTCTTTGTCACGCCGATCTGGCGCAGCCGCGAGGGATAGAGTTTGACGATGGAGAATTTCGAGATGTCGCCTTCGAACTCGTCAAGCCGTTTGGTTGCCCATGGCGAGATGAGACCCGTGAGCAGGCGGCGGGGGATGTGGTATTTGTCCTCCAGCAGATCGCCGACACGGTTGGCGCTGAACAGGCCGAGCGGGGACTCGTAGACCGGGCTGATCTGGTCGCCGGCCTTGAGCACGTAAATCGGCTCCTGTTCCATCAGTTTCTTCAGGATTTCGGCGATGCTGGACTTGCCGCCGCCAACAGGACCAAGCAGGTAGAGGATCTGTTTGCGTTCCTCCAGTCCCTGACTGGCATGGCGGAAGAACCCAACGATACGTTCGATCGTGGTTTCCATTCCGAAGAGGTTTTTGAAAGGTGCGTAACGCTTGATCGTCCGGTTCATGAAAATCCGGCCGAGCCTCTGGTCCTGGCTCGTATCGATGACCTCTGGTTCTCCAATCGCTGCCATCATCCGCTCGGCGGAGGTCGCGCGCATCAAGGGGTCATCTCTGCATCCAAGCAAGTAGTCCTGGATTGTAATTTCTTCCAGGTTTCTATTTTTGTATTCCTCGGCGAACCGTGTGTATATCTCCATCTTCCGTCTTCCAGCTAGGCGATCCCAACCACCTGCCCCTATTAGATTAGATGGGACTTTCACCCGGTGTGGCAACTTAAACTTTAGGCTTTCGCAAAAATTTCGATTTCAAAAAAAATTGCGGACGATTCTGATCCACGTGGCCATGCTGGAGCCAGAATCGTGACGGGTAATTTTTGGAAACAATCGGCTGGAATTCTTGCCCGTCGAAGAAGGGGTCTACCCGTCTTTCCATCTGTTCGCCGAAGAGAATGGCGGCGCAACTCATTGAAAGTCAGAGCATTTTCCAGAGATTACAACGGCGGGTCTCTTCCCGCCGAATTAAGTGTTCGCGAAGGACATCAACTTGGTTTGTCGGCGCGATGACCGGACAACCTGGTCAGCAACACGGTGACGTTTTTTACCTTGAATTTCTTCAAAAGCCGGGCCCGGACGTCTTCGACGGTGCGAGGCGATAGCCCGAGGACACGCGCCATCTCTTTGCTGGTCTGACCCTTTGACAGCAGTAGCAGAACGTCCCGTTCCCGCGGCGTAAGTCGTGGTCCACCCAGACTATCTTCGATCAGGGCAAAACTCAGAACCGTACGCGCGAGAGGTTTTTCCGGTGTCAGTGTCCTTGCCCGGAACCGGCACCAGATCCGCGAGCCGTCCGATCGCCGCATGAGGCGTTCGTCCGTATAAGGAAGCGACTCGCTCAAGGGTTTCAGACCAATATCCCGAACGTGATGAAATTCTTCCTCGGATCCGTAGAGAAGGCGAAAGCTGCGTCCGATCAGCTCTGTTTTTTCGTATCCAAACATGTCCGCAAACGTCTGATTGCAGGTCCGGATGACGCGATGTTCGGTCAGCGCCAGGCCCATGGGGGCGAAGTCATAGGCAAGTGCATCAAATTCATGCATGTGTCACCGTGGTCATACGGTATTGGCACCGTAGATGAATGGTAGCATATTTCTAGGTATATTTGCCAGATACGGACCGAACACCATGACGTTGACCGATCGACTGATTCGGGAAATCGATGCAAGGCGCGACGATCTCATTGCGCTGACACAGGATCTGTTGCGCATTCCGACGCTCAATCCTCCGGGCGAAAACTACCGGGAAATCTGCGATTATCTTGACAGGCGGTTTCAAGGCGCCGGTTTCGAAACAGAACTGGTCCGGGCGTTTGGAACGCCGGGCGACAGCGACAAGTATCCGCGCTGGAATCTCATCGCGCGGCGTGAAGGCTCCCGTTCAGGCGAATGCATGCATTTCAACAGTCATGTCGACGTTGTCGATATTGGGCAGGGCTGGACCAGGGATCCCTTCGGCGGTGAACTTGTCGACGGCAAGATTTACGGGCGTGGCAGTTGTGACATGAAAGGCGGCCTGGCCGCCAGTATCGTCGCTGCGGAAGCGTTTCTGGCGGTCTGTCCGGAGTTTTCCGGGGCGGTCGAGATCAGCGCAACGGCAGATGAGGAATCCGGCGGATATGGCGGCGTCGCCTATCTGGCTGAGAAAGGTTATTTCGATCCTGAGCGCGTCCAGCACGTCATTATTCCGGAACCGTTCAACAAAAACCGCATTTGCCTTGGCCACCGGGGCGTCTGGTGGGCCGAAGTGGAAACGTTCGGTGAGATCGCCCACGGCTCCATGCCGTTCCTTGGAGATTGCGCGATCCGACACATGGGCGCGGTGCTGGAAGAAATGGAAAAGAGCCTTTTTCCAGTGCTCGCACAAAAACAGACCGAAATGCCAGTCATTCCGGAAGGCGCGCGGCAATCGACATTGAACATCAACTCCATTCACGGCGGCCAGGTTGAGGGCGACGCCAGTTTCACTGGCCTTCCGAGCCCCTGCGTACCCGACACTTGCCGCATGATCATCGACCGCCGCTTCCTGCTGGAAGAGGACATAGAAGACGTTCAGGCAGAAATCAGGCAGATCTTTGAGACTGTCAAAAGCCGTCGGAATTCCTTTCAGTATGAGATCAGGGAACTGCACCGCGTTCTGCCCACGATGACCGAAATGGATGCGCCGGTGGTCAGAACGGTTGCGCGGGCAATTGAGGAAACATTCGGCCAAAAAGCGGAATATGTCGTAAGCCCAGGGACTTACGATCAAAAACATGTCGACCGAATCGGAAAACTCAAAAACTGTATCGCTTATGGTCCGGGAATTCTGGATCTGGCGCACAAACCGGATGAATATGTTGGCGTGGAAGATATGCTCGATTGTGCGAAGGTCATGGGCCGGTCACTGATCGAACTGTTGGCAAAGCCGTAACGCCGCGGCATCGACAGATGGGGAGAACAATGCGTTTGAAACTGTTTGGAAACGGGCTGATCAGCGCCCTTGCACTAGCCGCAAGCATCGGCATCGCCGAAGCCAAAACCGACATTATCGTCGCGATGCAGCTCGAACCGCCGCATCTGGATCCGACCAGCGCGGCTGCCGGAGCAATCGACTCCGTGCTCTATTCCAATGTGTTCGAAGGGCTGACCCGCTTTGGCCCGGACGGGTCCGTCAATCCGGGCCTGGCAAAAAGCTGGACGATTTCCGAAGACGGCAAAACCTACACCTTCAATCTCCACGATGGCGTCAAGTTCCATGATGGAACGGACATGACCGCCGAAGATGTCAAATTCAGCCTTGATCGGGCGCGTGGAGACGACAGCGCGAATGCCCAAAAGGCCCTGTTCGCCGGCATTGAAAGCGTGGAGGTGATCGATCCTGTCACCGTCAAGGTCACGCTCAACGAGGCCAACAGCAATTTCCTGTTCAACATGGCCTGGGGCGACGCGGTGATTGTCGCGCCGGAAACCATCGCAGATATCAAGACCAATCCGGTTGGCACCGGCGCTTTCAAATTCTCCGACTGGGTGCAAGGGGACAAGATCGACCTTGAGAAGAACCCTGACTACTGGGGTACGCCCGCCCAGCTCGACAACGTCACCTTCAAGTTCATCTCAGACCCGACGGCGGCCTTTGCCGCGGTCATGGCGGAGGACGTCAACGCTTTTGTCGGTTTCCCTGCACCGGAAAACCTGCCGCAATTCGAGGCGGACCCAAGGTTCCAGGTGCTTGTCGGCTCGACCGAGGGCGAGACGATTCTGGCGATGAACAACAAGCTGGAGCCGTTCGACAACATCAAAGTGCGTGAAGCGGTGGCCCATGCCATCGATCGTCAGGCGATCATCGATGGCGCCATGTTCGGATACGGCACGCCGATCGGAACGCATTTCGCACCTCATAACCCGGACTATGTCGATCTCACCGGCCTGAGCCAATACGATCCCGAGCGCTCCAAGGCACTGTTGGCTGAAGCAGGGTTCCCGGACGGATTTGAAACCACCCTCAAATTGCCGCCTCCGTCCTACGCCCGCCGCGGCGGCGAAATCATCGCCTCGCAGCTCCGCGCTGTCGGCATCGAGACAGAGATCACCAATCTGGAATGGGCACAGTGGCTAGAGCAGGTTTTCCGCGGCAAGGACTATGGCTTGACCATTGTCAGCCACACCGAGCCGATGGATATCGGGATTTACGCGCGCCCGGATTATTACTTCCAGTACGACAATCCGGCGTTTCAAGAACTGTTTGCGGCCATCACCAGCGAAAACGACCCTGAAAAAAGATCGGAACTTCTTAAGCAGGCCGAGGAGATGATCGCAAAGGACTACGTGAATGCGTACCTCTTCCAGCTCGCCTTTCCCACGGTCGCCGATGCCAGGATCAAGGGGCTCTGGAAAAACCAGCCAACCCAGGCGACAGATCTGACCGCCGTCGTTTGGGAAGACTGAGATCAAACAAGATGGGC
>Ga0207422_1002182_pt1 | contig 28336 bp, 25 predicted proteins | sample MarCyaLeptolynsp_FD_187757 | JGI IMG/M metagenome (GOLD analysis project Ga0207422, IMG submission 187757) | Marine cyanobacterial communities from Panama - species 1 Leptolyngbya sp. (SPAdes) | ecosystem: Environmental > Aquatic > Marine > Unclassified | place: Panama: Panama City | collected... | reverse complement strand
CATGGCCTGCCCGAACGCGGCGGTGCGGCCGGAAATCGAGCCGGCGCCGTCAAGGGTGCGCACGGTCCAGCCGATCTTGGCGGCGGCTTCCTCGACACCGCGGGCAACGCCAAGCACGCCGCCGTTTTTCATGTCTGCGGCGAGAAGCACGATCGTCTTGCCTTCAGCCGCCTTCGGTCCCGATGTCGGCCCGTCCCAGGTCGATTTCTGACCGGCATGTTTCTTGACCAGCGCCATCGCATCGGCAATGTCATCGGCATAGGCCGTCGCAGCCGGTGCAAGGGCCAGACCGGCCGCCACAAGAGCGGCGCTTGCGGCGTGTTGCAGGGGGGTGTGCATGGTTCGTCTCCCTTTGGTGAATTTGTTATTTGCGTGCGGCGCTTTTGCGTCTTTGCGCATAGCCGGCAATGCCGATGGCGACCAGAAGCGTTACGCCATTGAACATGGGCTCGACCCAGAATGAGCCACCGAATTGTTGGATTCCGGATATGCCGACGGCCAGGATGGCGACGCCGACAATGGTTCCCCAGACATTGACCCGCCCGGGCTTGATCGTGGTGGATCCGAGAAATGCGCCCACCAGTGCCGGCAGCAGATATTCCAGTCCGACGCTGGCCTGTCCGATCCGAAGCTTGGAGGCAAGGATGATGCCGGCAAGCGCCGTCAGCAGGCCTGAGCTGATGAACGCGCCGACCACGAACTTGCGGGTTGGAATGCCGTTGAGTTCGGCTGCGCGCGGATTGGCGCCGATCGCATAGAGGTAACGTCCGATCGGCGTATATTCGAGCACCAGCCACAGGGCGACAGTGATTGCCAGCACATAAAATCCGGTGATCGGAAGCCCGGCGACAAAGGTACCGTTTATGGCGTAGAAACCGTCCGGAAGCGCGCCGACCACCTGCCGGCCGCCCGTATGCCACAGGGCAAGCGCGTAAAGAACCGTTCCGGTTCCGAGCGTCGCGATAAACGCATCGATCTTGGCCACTTCGACCAGCACGCCATTGCAGAAACCGACAAAGGCACCGAGTGCGAGCACGATGAGGACGGCAACCGGCCAGGGCAGGCCGTAAATCGTCTGCAGGCTGATCGCCAGGATGTGCCACAGCACGATGCCGTAGCCAACGGTGAGGTCGATCCGGCCGGCGGCCATCGGGATCATCGCAGCGAGGCTGAGCATGGCGATGATCGCCTTGTCCGATATGATCGCCCTGAGGTTCAACAGGGTCGGGAAGGTGTTCGGCAGAAGGATGGAGAATAACAGGATCAGCGCCGCCGTAAGGATCACAAGTCCGTAGACCGGTGCCAATCGCAGCAATCTGGAGCCTGTGGACAGACCTTTCAGTTCCGCCTTTGTCGGTTCGAGCGCATCGGAGTCCAGTGATTGCATTGTTTGTCCTATGCCGCGCTCGGTGTTGTGGCTTCGTTTGCGGAAGCGGCCTGAATGAGAGATTCCGTTGACAGGGCGACGCCCGACAGGTCGGAAATCACCTGTCCGCGACTGAATACGATCGCCCGGTGGCAGATGGCGGCGACCTCTTCGAAATCAGTTGAAATCACGATAACGCCCATGCCGGTTTTCAATGCCTCGAACAAAAGGGCGTAGATTTCCGATTTGGCGCCGATATCGACACCGGCGGTCGGGTCTTCGGCAATGAGAAGCTTGCGATTTGTGGCGAGCCAGCGGCCGACGACAACTTTTTGCTGGTTGCCGCCTGAGAGGGCCTCGATGGCGAGCGTCGGTTCGTTGGGTCGCAGGCCAACGGTCGCTCCGAGAGCCGACGCCGCGTCGCTCTCCTGCCAGGGCGCCATGAATGACAAGAGGCCGCGTCCGACACTGGCCGGATTGAGGAACGCATTTTCGGCGATGTTCAGCGTCGGCGCGACCGATTCCACGACCCGGTCGCGGGCAATCAGTCCGATGCCCGACTCCATCGCCGATTGCGGGGAACTGAGGTCCGGGATTTCGCCCATCAGTTCGACACGGCCTGAATGCCTTTTCTCGCCGAAAAGACTGCGGCCGACATCTTCATGTCCGGCGCCGCGCAGGCCTACCAGTCCGACCAGTTCACCTCGGTTGACAGTCAGCGTCACGGGGCCGACCGTGCCACAGGAAAGCTTGGTGATCTTGAGCACAGGAGCGCCCTCGTAAACCTGCGGGCGATCAATTGCGCGGGTCTTGCGCCCGACGATCAGGCTGACCAGTTCATCGGGGTCTGTGTGGGCGACATCGCGCACGCCGACAAGCGCGCCGTCGCGCAGGACCGCCACCCGGTCGGCTATCCTGAACACCTCGTCGAGCCGATGCGAGACGTAGATCATGCCGACGCCGCGATCGCGCAACGGTCTGAGGGCGGCGAACAGGCGTTCGACCTCGTCGGCAGGCAGGCTCGCGGTTGGCTCGTCGAGAACCAGGAAATCGCTTTCGACCGCCAGCGCACGAGCAATCGCGACCAGTGATTTTTCGGTGCGGCTCAAGTCCCCGACCCGTGTCGTTGCGTCGAAATCGCAACCGACCAGTGCCAGTGCCCGGGCGGCCGCGATCTCGGCTTTCCGCCAGTCAATGAGGCCGAACCGTCGGTCGAAACCCTGAGCAAGGGCCATGTTTTCGGCGATCGTCATCCATTCGATCAGGCCGAGATCCTGGTGAATGAAGGCAACGGCCTGTCGCTGATTGACCCGCCCGGGCAGATGTTTGTAGTCACTGCCGTCGATCATGACGCGGCCGCTGTCCGGCTGGTGAATGCCTCCCAGGATCTTGATGAGGGTGGACTTGCCGGCGCCGTTTTCACCCAGCAGAGCGACGACCTCGCCGCGGGAAACATGCAACGAAACGTCCTTTAGCGCTTCGGTGCCGCCGAAGGTCTTGACGATGCCGTCGAAAAACAGCCCGCTGGTCAGGTTGGCCGACATGGTTCCTCCCGCCGGATTGTTCAAATCCCCCCATGAGGACGCCCGGGCGCCGCAGGCAGCCGCGAGCAGGACATGGAGTTTGACCGAAACGGGCTTGGCGTCTGTCGCGTCATAATCCCGTTACGTTACCGGTAACTCATGGAGTAAGATCGCTTTTCGAGAAAGCTTTTGTCAAGCGCGATTGTAAACGGTAACGTGAATTTCTTCGACGGACAAACCATGACCGAAAACAAACATAAAAAGCCGACCGTCAATCTGGCCGAGGTTGCCCGCGCGGCCGGCGTCTCGAAGATGACGGCTTCACGCGTGCTGCGCGATGTCACCGGATTTTCCGAGCAGACCCGTGTCAAGGTGATGCGTGAGGTCGAACGGCTCGGATATGTCCCGAACAAACTGGCGGCGACGTTTGGATCGGAGACTGCATCTACGCTGGTCGGCGTATCCGTGCCGCACCTGACCAAGGGCCTGTTCGGAGAAGTGGTAGAAGGTATCGATCGGGCGCTGGTGCGCCTGGGTTACCAGACGGTGATCGGCGCCAGCGAACATTCCGCCGAAATCGAGGAAACCTGGCTGCGCGCATTGTTGGCCTGGCGTCCGGCCGGGCTGATCCTGACCGGGCGGACCCGCAGCCCGGCCGCCCAGGAATTGTTGCGCAGTTCGGGCGTGCCGCTGGTCGAGATCTGGGAGTTGAACACAAGACCGCTCGATGCCTCCGTCGGCTTCAGCCATTTCGACTGCGGCCACGAAATGGGTCGGTACATTCTGAATTGCGGCCGTCGCAAAATCGGTTATGTCGGCGCTGAGGCCGACTCTCCGGGCATGGGGCAATTGCGTCAGATGGGTTTTGAAAAGGCTTTGGCTGACGGCGGTCACCCGCTTGCGGCGAGCGAAGTCCTGCATGACCGGCCGGGTTATTATGCCGGGTTTTATGGCGCCGAGACACTGCTGTCGCGGGTGCCGGATCTCGATGCCCTGTATTTCCAGGATGACGCGATGGCGGTGGGCGGCCTGTTTTATTGTCAGTCGAAGGGATTGGATGCGCCACGCGACATTGGCATCGCCGGCTGGGGTGGCATGGAGATCGCTTCCGTTCTGCCGCGCCGGTTGACCACGACGACGGTAGCGACCCGTGGTCTCGGCAAGGCGGCGGCCGAAAATCTCGTCGCCCGTATCAAGGGTGAGGCCGCTCAGGACGTCATCGATGTGCCCACGACACTTGTGCCGGGGGCCACTCTTTAGGTCCTTGCAAGGCTTGATGACCGTTCTGTCGTGGTAAGAATTGCAACGCGATTCGAATCGAGGTCACGGACATGAACGACTTGAAATCCTGGAGTGAAAGCGCCCCGCGCCTGGTCGACGTTGCGACGGGTCGGACACCGGCCGACAAGGTCGTGCGCAACGGGCGCTGGGTGAACGTCTATTCAGGAGAAATCATCCCCGGCACCGACATCGCAATCAGCGCCGGCCGATTCGCTTATTGCGGGCCGGATGCCGGCCATTGCATCGGACCGGATACAGACGTGATCGACGCCGGCGGCCGCTATCTGGTTCCCGGTCTCTGCGATGCGCACATGCATGTCGAAAGCGGCATGATCACGGTGACCGAATTCTGCCGTGCCGTTGTGCGTCACGGCTCCACATCGCTTTTCATCGACCCGCATGAAATCGCCAATGTGCTGGGACTTCCCGGCGTCCGCCTGATGCACGACGAGGCTGTTGAAGCGCCGATCAATGTCTATGTGCAAATGCCGAGCTGCGTCCCTTCGGCGCCGGGGCTGGAAACAGCCGGTGCCGAACTCGGGCCCGAAGATGTGACCGAAGCCATGGCATGGCCGCGCATTGTCGGGCTCGGCGAGGTGATGAATTTTCCCGGCGTCGCCGGCAACGACGCACGCATGGTTGGGGAAATCGCGGCAACGGTGCGGGCCGGAAAGACGGTCGGTGGTCATTTTGCGTCACCGGTGCTCGACAAGATGTTTCACGGTTATGTCGCGGGCGGGCCGGCCGACGATCATGAGGGCACGCGGCTGGAAGATTGCGTTGCTCGTGTGCGCCAGGGCATGCGTGCCATGCTCCGGCTCGGATCGGCCTGGTACGATGTCGCCTCGCAGATCAAGGCGGTGACCGAACTCGGCCTCGATCCGCGCAATTTCGTTCTGTGCACCGACGACAGCCATTCCGGTACGCTGGTGAATGACGGCCACATGAACCGGGTTGTTCGACACGCAATCGAACAGGGCCTGAAACCGGTCACTGCGATCCAGATGGCGACGCTGAACGCGGCTCAGCATTTCGGCATGGAGCGGGAGATCGGGTCGATCGCGCCCGGACGAATCGCCGATTTCCTGATCGTTTCGGATCTGCCTGCGCTGGCAATCGACAGTGTTTACGCGCGCGGCCAGCATCTGGTCGAGGCAGGAGACCTGATCGTCGACGTTCCCGGCTTTGCCTATCCCGATAGCGCCAAGGATACCGTGAAGCTCGGAAAGGTTCTAAGCCCGGACGACTTCGATATCGCCGCGCCAGAGGGAGCAGCGAAAGTGCGTGCACGGGTTATCGGCGTCATTGAGAACCAGGCGCCGACCCGGGCGCTTGAGGCTGAACTCGCGGTGTCGGGTGGTCTTGTCGAGATGGATGGCGACCAGGATGTCTGCCAGATCGCTCTCGTCGAGCGCCACCGCGCAACGGGCGCGGTTGTTAACGGGTTTGTCTCCGGCTTCGGTTACGACCAGCCATGTGCAATGGCCTCGACGGTCGCCCATGACAGCCATCATATGATCGTGGTCGGCACCTCGAAGTTCGACATGGCGCTGGCCGCGAACCGGCTCGGTGAGGTCGGTGGCGGCGTCGTGTTCTTCCGCGACGGGATCGAGCAGGCGCTGGTTGAAATGCCGATCGCCGGGCTGATGTCGGACGAGCGCGCCGAAATCGTCGCGGCCAAGGCTGAAAGGCTGGTCGAGGCTATGGCCGAAGCCGGCTGCACTCTGAACAACGCCTATATGCAGCATTCCCTGCTGGCGCTGGTGGTGATCCCGGAAATCCGGATTTCCGACCTCGGGATTGTCGACGTGACCCGGTTCGAGAAGGTGGATCTGTTTTTGTAGCGCTATTGGCCCATGGGATACGGTCGTCACGATCACGATAACCACCGATATACATGAAGAATACTTTCCCGGCTTTCGAGGCTGGAGCGGTATCGATGGGTGCGAGGTCGACGCACTACAACGTGAACCGCCCTCGGATCCCCGGACGCCGCGTCGGGGTCCGGTGAGTTGGAATGGAGTGGGTTTGGGAGCTTTCTTGGTCTAGAGTTTTTCACAGTTTCACGGAAACAGTGAAAAGCTCAAAGTCCCTGTACTCCGCATTTCTTATCTGTCCAGACGATTCCGTCTGAACAGGAAAAGCTCTAACTGAACAGTTCACACAAGGGAGGCCAAGGCAGTGGCCCCACCGGTTTTCAACCGTCTCTCATGCCAATGACCACTCGATAACACTCGGGTTCGCGATTGGGCGCACCAAGATTGTGTGACCGTGACCAGAGCAGCCAATAACTCTGTTCGTGGAAAATATTAGCCGGTGCAGTACTGGCTGTGCGCTGCGTGGTGCCGAATTGGCCTTGTTCGGATTCGGAATATTTTCAGCAGAAATCATATTAGAGATTGATTAAGTTAACAAATATGGACAGAATGTATAGATATTAATCCAATTTTAAATATTCTTAGTGCGGGAAATTTAGAATGTCTATTTTTAAACGATTCCAAAATTATGCTACCCTCTCGTTTTCCATTCTTTTATTAACTGGGTGCACGAGTTTTCAGGTTGTTGACCAGGTGTTGGAGTTCAATCGGGGTCTCGAGATTGCTACGAACAAAATGATGCTGTTGAACGCCGTGAGGGCGAGTCACAGGCATCCGATGTATTTCTCGGACATTACGCAATCAGTTGCGGCGCCAAAATACGACGGTTCTGTTTCATTTAATCTGCCGTTTGGTGGAGATGCTACACATCTATTTTCTGCTACACCAAAAGTAGGAGTTTCTAAATCCAATTCTATGACGTTGGTGCCGCTTAATAAACAAAAATTTTACAAGGGCATATTGTCACCGGTAAATTTTGCAAATGTAGGGCAATATATCCATCAAGGATGGCCAGTTGACACATTATTGCATATGTTTGTTGAAAAGATATATATTAATCCAGGAAGATTACGGTTTCTGTTCTCAAGAGCTGTACATTCGTGCCAGGAAAAAAGTAATAGAAATGAAAAGGCATGCAGGCGGTTCAGCAGAAGTTTATGTGAGTTCGGTTATATAGGGTCAAAATTCTGCAATGATGACAGGTGGCCTGATGTATTCACTGAGATCGACGAATATCCTAAAGCAACGGATGGAGAAATCAAAAACGATCCTGGGAGCGTATGGGATTTCGCCCTGTTTCGTTCGGTCGTAACGGCCCTTTCGGTGTTAGAATTTGATGTGGTTCCGTCTAGTGGCATGCTCAAATTCAACACTGTTTCGAAAAAGGTCGAACGCAAGGAAGATGCGAAAGGTCGTGTTATTCACATGACGGAAACATCAGAGAAAGAAGCGGGTGTTAGGGATGAATTGATACTATTGACGCGAGTCCCGCAATCTTATCGTGCTAAATATCGCCGAATGGTTTCCAGATATTGTAAAGAAGGCCTCGACAGCGTGCCGGTGAATATGTGCGGAGTACAAATGCACGCAACGAAAAAACGGACCGGCAACCTCCAGCTTGGCGGTGTCATGCGGTCATCACAAGGTATGTTGTTTTATTTGGGAGAGTTGATTGAGGTGCAGTCCAACAAAAATCTAAAACACACGGTTGCGCGACGGCTCGCCAAGAGAATTTTTCCTGTACATTTTGGGCGGTTAACAAATGCATCTGTTAGTGTTCGCTACAATGGCACGACATACAGCATTCGCGATGATGAGGAAGGCCGTCGAGCAATGCAGTTGCTTGCACTGGTAAATCAGCTGTTCAACCTGAAAAAGGAAAGTAATGAACTGCCGACGGTACCAACTGTAATTTCGGTGGGCGGTTGAATTGGGAGCACGTGCTTGGAACGGATGAACAATCGGTTCGGCGTTGCGACTCTTGTCGTAGCGCCTACGTCGAACACAGTGATCGCCGCTCGTCTCCGCACCGCCCTAGGCTTCAGACCCATAAAATAGCTATGCAAATCAGTTGGTATCTGATTCAAGCTCCTAAACAGGAGTTTGGCGATGTCTGATAGGTTTTTCTGGCTCAGCGATAAGCAGTTTTCGAAGTTGCAGCCGCTTTTACCAACCGATACGCGAGGCAAAGCGCGTGTAGATGATCGGCGTGCCATCAGCGGCATCATTCATGTCCTTAAGTCGGGTGGCCTCTGGGTCGATGCGCCAGATGTCTATGGGCCGAGGAAAACCCTTTACAACCGCTTCGTCCGCTGGTCCCAGAAGGGTGTCTGGATGGGGATCTTCGACGCGCTGTCCCAAGCCGGCGGCCCATCCCTGGAAGTGATGATCGACAGCACGGTTGTTCGGGCGCACCGGGTCGCCCAAAGCGGCAAAGGGGGGCTCAAGCCCATGCCCTGGGCCGAGCTCGTGGTGGTCCGGGAACCAAAATCCACGTCCTGAGCGACAACAAGGGCAGACCCATTGCCTTCCGCCTCACAGGAGCCAATGTCTCGGACTTCACGGGAGCAGAGGCGCTTTTACCGTTCGTGCTGGCAAATGGCGTTCTGCATGGCCACAAAGGCTACGACTTCTCGCCATACCTTTGCAAAAGCAGAAACGTCAGCGAGCGGATGTTCGGAAGGCTCAAGGAGTTTCGCAGGATCGCCACACGCTATGACCGAAACGCGGTCAACTTCATGTCGGCGCTCTGCATCGCTACAACAGTTTGCTACTGGTCATGAGCCTGAAGCCTAAAGCGGTTTGCGTTTGATCTGACACATTTGACCGGCTTCTCCCGGCTTTTGGCCAGGCGTGATCGTCGAAGTGGTATGTGTACCATGAGATGATTGCAACGACGTTCAAAAGCCGGGAGAAGCCGGTCAAATGTGTCAGATCAAACGCAATCCGCCTTAGGGCCGTTGCACACCCTCCCTGTTGAGGATCACTGAATAAACGCTTGTCGTCGCCGTCATGAACAGGCGGTGTTTTGCGCGACCGCCGAAACAGATGTTGGAAACCAGTTCCGGCACCAGAATTTTGCCGATCAGGTCGCCTGCGGGATTGATGCAATGCACGCCGTCGGCCGCCGACGACCAGACATTGCCGTCGTTGTCGAGCCGGAACCCGTCCGCCGCCCCCGGATCGATCACGTGAAAGACCGCGCCGCCGGACAGGCTGCCGTCGGCCGCGACGGAAAACACCCTTATATGGCGGGCGGCGTCGGCATCGAACATGGCACCGGTATCGGCGACATAGAGCAGGGATTCATCCGGGCTGAAGGCAAGGCCGTTCGGCCCGGCAAAATCGGTCAGGACCGCGTCCATCCGGCCTGTTGAAGGATCGACCCGGTAGACGGTGCAGGGCAGTTCCTGCTCGGACTTGTAACCCTCGTAATTGGTCATGATGCCGTAGTGCGGATCGGAGAACCAGATCGTGCCGTCCGATTTCACCACCACGTCGTTGGGAGAATTCAGGCGTTTGCCTTCGAACCTGTCGGCAATCACTGTGATCGATCCATCGTGCTCGGTTCGCGTGACCCGGCGGGTTCCGTGTTCGCAGGAGATCAGCCGGCCCTGGCGGTCACGGGTGTGGCCGTTGGCATAGTTGGATGGTTGCCTGTAGATGCTGGTTCCTTCGCCCTCGATCCAGCGCATGATACGGTTGTTGGGAATATCGGAAAACAAGAGGCAGTTCGCGTCGCCGAACCAGACCGGACCTTCAACCCAGCGAAACCCGGTGGCGATTTGCTCAACCGGGGCGTTGCCCATGAAAAAACGCCCGAATGCCGGATCGATGACCTCGAAACATCCCATGATCTGCTCCCCTCTCCTTTGACCGTTCAGCCTTGATAAGTGCTTAGGTTACCGGTAACTCGGTTCTATCGATATCATAACGGCCAGACGTGGCAAGCGCTGGAGAGGACAGAGCGATGACAGTTACCGAGATGCGGCCAATTCTCACGCATGAGGGGGTTCTTCGCATGCTGCAGGCGGCCGCCGAAAAGGCGGAGGCGCTCGGTCAGCCGCAATGTATTGTGATCGTTGACGCCAGTTGCACAGACCTGGCGAGCCTGCGCATGACCGGTGCCAAGGTGCTGAGTCTCGAAAGCGCAAGAAGCAAGGCACGCACCGCCGCCTCCATCGGGGCGCCGTCCTCTGCGATCCCCGAAGCGGTCCGTCCCGCCATCGCAGCCGCGACGGGCAACGCGGTTACCGGTCTGACCGGCGGCCTGCCGATCCGGTTCAACGGCCACGTTGTTGGCGGCATCGGTGTCGGGTCGGGCTCTCCGGACCAGGATCTGGCGGTCGCTCAGGCGGCGCTTGCGGTTGTGGGTGCCGATCTCGATTGAGGAGAATTGTTTCTCACCGCTGGGACTACGGCTCGGTTCGAACCAACCGGGCGACGATCCGGTGTACCAGCGGCGCGACGACGAGCACGGTTGGAAAAGCGACCGCCCAGGACGATATCCAGGAAGACGCCCACAAGCCAATGAAGCCGTCGACCAATCCGACCGCGCGAAAGGTGGCAATGCCTGAGACGACCAGTGACATCAGGCCGGATAACAGCAGTCCGAACAGAACGGGTGCAAAACGGGGATGCATCTATTCGCGTTCCAGCACCCACGCTTTCACGGTCTCGAACTTGTTCGCCAGATGCTGTTTCAGGATGTCCGCAAGTCCCTTTGCATCCCGTGCTTCCAGCCGCTCGATTATGATTTCGTGCTCGTCCACGGCCTGTTGCCAGCGGCTGTCAGACATGTTTGCGAGGTAGCGGGCCCGACGCACTCGGCTGGCCAGTGAGCGGTACATGCCGATCAGGGTCTGGTTGCGCGAGCCCTCGAGGATGGCTTCGTGAATTTCCTGGTTTAGTTTGAAATAGGCCGAGAGGTCGCGTTTTTCGTAGTTTTTCACCATTTTTGCATGGATCGCGCGCACGCCGGCGATTTCGGCGTCGGTCATCAGGGTGGCGGCCAGTTCACCGGACAGGGATTCCAGCGCGCCCATGACCGGAAACACGTCGTTGAGATCGTCGACAGTCAGCGTCGAGACGAAGGCACCGCGATTGGGCGTGAGCGTCACCAGGCCATCCACAGCCAGCACTTTCAGAGCTTCGCGCATGGGAGTTCTGGAAACGCCGAAACGCGCGCACAGGTCCTTTTCCGGCACCTTCTCGCCAGGCTCGAGTTCGCTGCTCAAAATCATTTCGCGGACCAGATCGACGATTTCGTCGTGCAGGGACCGGCGCACGATGGAGGTTTTCAAATCTACAACAGCCATGGCTCAACTATCCGCGTTCATGGGATCGAGTTCAAGTGCGGGTTTGCTTGTCGTCCGGCTTTGCAGGGCCATGCGCAGGATATGCACAACATGGCGCGCCTCGCGCCTGCTGCCGTCCAGGATCTGATGCCGGCATGACGTGCCGTCGGCAACCAGGAGGGTTTGCGGGTCAAGGTTGCGGACCGCCGGCAGCAGCGACAGTTCCGCCATTTGCAGAGAGACATCGTATGTGTCGCGGTGATAGCCGAAGGCACCGGCCATGCCGCAGCAGGAACTTTCGAGTATGGTGAGATCGATGTCCGGGATCAGGCGCAGGGTGTTTTCCACGGCCCCCATGGTGGCAAACGCTTTCTGGTGACAATGGCCGTGCAGGGCGACGGGTCGCCCGATCGGGCCGAGGTCCCAGTCGAGTCGACCCGCGCCGGCCTCGCCTGCCAGAAATTCCTCGACCAGCATGGCATTCCTTGAAAGGTTCGCAGCATCCTCTGCCGGCAGCAAAGAAGCGAATTCATCTCGGAAGGTGAACAGGCAACTCGGTTCGAGTCCGAGGATAGGGATGCCGCGCCGGGCAAATGGCAACAGGGCGTCGGCGGTACGCCGCGCTTCCCGTCGCGCTTCGTCGACAAGTCCTGCTGACAGGAATGTACGTCCGCAGCAGAGCGGGCGCTTGCCGTCGGCAGCATCGACAAGCGTGACTGTTACACCCGCCGCCGCGAGAACCTCGCAGGCGGCTAATATAGTTTCCGGCTCGAAATACCGGCTGAATGTATCGATCCATAGGACCGCTTCCTGTCCAGCGCGGGTTCCGGCCTTGGGGTGCCCGGAAAATGGCGCGCGCCATTTGGGCAGGCTGCGCCGCCTGTCGAACCCGGCGATCCGTTCGCTCAACCAGGCGAAGCCCGGCACAATATCGCGAAGATTGAACACCCACGGAATCCGGCCGGCAAGAGGCGCATAGCGCGGCAGGTAGGCGACGAGCCGGTCGTGCAGACCGAGACCGTGTTTTGCCGTGCGCGCCGCCTGGACCTCGATTTTCATTTTGGCCATGTCGACGCCGGTCGGACATTCGCGTTTACAGGCCTTGCAGGAGACGCACAATTTCATGGTTTCCTGCATGGCGTCGGACGTGAGCGCATCATCGCCCAACTGTCCGGACAGGGCCAGCCGCAAACTGTTGGCCCGTCCGCGTACGAGGTCGCGCTCGTTGCGGGTTGCCCGGTAGGATGGACACATGGCGCCGCCGGCCAGCTTGCGGCAGGCGCCATTGTTGTTACACATCTCGACCGCACCCTGAAAACCGCCGCCGGCGCCGGGATAGGCCGACCAGTCGAGATGCGTGGCGAAATCCGGGACACAATAGTCCGGATCGTAGCGCAGCAACGACCGGTCATCCATTTTCGGCGGATCGACAATCCGGCCCGGGTTGAAAAAGCCCGTCGGGTCAAACCGGCTCTTGACCGTTCCGAAGGCAGAAACGATACGCTTCCCGAACATCGTTTCATGGAACTCCGAGCGCACGATCCCGTCACCATGTTCGCCGGAATGCGACCCCTTGTATTCGCGCACCATGGCAAAGGCCTCTTCGGCGATCGCCCGCATTGCCTTCACGTCCTTTTCCAGTTTCAGATTGAGGACGGGGCGCACATGCAGGCAACCGACGGAGGCGTGTGCATACCACGTGCCCCTGGTGTCGTGCCGTTCGAAGATTTTCGTCAATCTGTCGGTATAGTCTGCCAGATCCGTCAACGGTACCGCACAATCCTCGACGAAGGAGACAGGTTTGCCCTCCTGCTTCATCGACATCATGATGTTGAGGCCGGACTTGCGCACCTCCGTCAGGGCCGATTGCAGGGCAGGTTCGACGACGTCGACGACCCCGCCCCATGTGTCACCCGTGCTGGAAAACGCGAAACCGTGCTGTTCCATGACATCGGCCAGGTCGCGGAGCTTGTGCAGGTTTGCGGCGGCATCGGCTTCGGAAAATTCCACGATCAGCAGGGCGTCGGGGTTTCCGCGCACGATAGAGTCAAGAGTCGGTTGGAACATGGCGATCTCGCGCGCCAGTTCGATCATCGTCCGGTCGACCAGTTCGACCGCCATCGGTTCGAGCGCGACCAGATGCCGTGTTGCGTCCATCGCCCGGTAGAAACTGCCGAAATGACAAACCCCCATGACCTTTTGCACGGGCAGCGGGGACAGTTTCAACTCGATCCTGGTGAAGAATCCGAGCGTGCCTTCCGATCCGACCATGAGATGGGCAAGATTGTTTTCCGCCCCGTTCGGCACCAGGGCGTCGATATTGTAGCCGCCGACCCGCCGCGGCACGTCGGGGAACCTGTTTGCGATCTCGTCGGCCTCTGTTTCTCCGAGCCTGAGAAGGTCGCGAAACAGGCCGGCATCGGCCCGGGCCTCGTTCAGTCCGGACAGGTCGCGGGCAACAGGGCCGAAGTGCAGAGAGCGTCCGTCGGCGAGAATGGCGTCGAGCGACAGGACATTGTCGCGCATTGTACCGTATCGCAGTGAGCGGCCGCCGCACGAATTGTTGCTCGTCATGCCGCCGATTGTTGCCCGCGACGAGGTCGAGATATCGACCGGGTACCAGAGGCCATAGGGTTTCAAAGCCCGATTCAGTTCATCAAGCACCACCCCGGGCTGAACGACGGCGCGACGGCCCTCGACATCCAGTTCGATTATCCGGTTTAGGTGTTTGGAGGTGTCGACGATCAGCGTTTCGTTGATGGTCTGTCCGCATTGCGACGTCCCGCCTCCGCGCGCGGTAACGCTGACACCTTCATCCCGTGCCACGGCGAGAGCGGTGGCCACATCGTCAACGGTCTTCGGCACAACTACGCCAACCGGCTCGACCTGATAAATGGATGCATCCGTCGCGTAGCGCCCGCGGCTGAACGCGTCAAAAAGCACTTCGCCCTCGATCGCGTCGCGTATTTTGTTGGCGAATCCCGGGCGCATCAGCGTTGTTTTCATGGGGTCAAACCTAACAGCGCCCGCGGCGAAAGCCACTCCTTCGCCAGTTCGGACTTGACAGAATTATAAATACATAATTCATAATTACATCCAAGATCGATTTGGCGCAAACCGGGCTTGAGAACGACAATCCAAGGAATTCGGGCACCGGATTTGCGAAAAAAAGTGGCGCGAGAGGAACGGTTGGTGATGAATTTGCAAAGTCCGGGCAACGCGAATCCGGGTCATAACCGGCCGGCTCACAGGCCGGGGCGGCATTTTCTGCAAATTCCCGGGCCGACTAATGTCCCGGATCGGATTCTGCGGGCGATGGACAATCCGACCATGGATCACCGCAGCCCGGAATTCGGCGATCTCGCGACCAAATGCCTTGATGGCATGAAGACGATTTTCAAGACCGACGGCCCGGTTGTGATTTTTCCGGCCTCTGGAACCGGCGCGTGGGAGGCGGCCCTCGTCAATGCACTCAGCCCAGGAGACACGGTGCTGATGGCTGAAACCGGTCATTTCGCCACGCTCTGGAAGTCGATGGCGCTGAAGCTTGGTCTGAAACCTCAATTCCTGGAGGGGGACTGGCGCAGCGGCGCCGATCCCGAACGGCTCGCCGACGTGCTGCGTCGGGACACGGCCCATTCCATCAAGGCCGTCTGCGTCGTCCACAATGAAACGTCTACCGGTTGCGTGTCGCCCATCGCCGCGATTCGTGCGGCTATCGACGCGGCGGGCCATCCGGCCCTGTTGATGGTCGATACGATTTCGTCGCTCGCATCCATCGATTATCGTCACGACGAATGGGGAGTCGATGTGACGGTGGCCGGCTCCCAGAAGGGATTGATGCTGCCGCCCGGCCTGTCCTTCAATGCGGTGTCCGACAAGGCTCGTGATGCCGCCAGATCCTCCGGCTTTGTCAAGTCGTTCTGGGACTGGGAGGACATGATCAAGATCAACCGGACCGGTTATTTTCCCTATACGCCGGCAACCAACACGCTTTACGGGCTCGCCGAGGCGATCGACATGCTGCACGAAGAGGGGCTGGATGCCGTCTTTGCTCGCCACGACCGTCATGCGGAAGCCACGCGCCGCGCGGTGCGCGCCTGGGGACTGGACGTCAATTGCACCGAACCGGCCCACTATTCAAGCTCGCTGACGGCAGTGCGTATGCCGGAAGGTCACAGCGCCGATGCCCTGCGCAAGGTCATCCACGAAACGTTCAACATGTCGCTCGGCAACGGCCTGACCAAACTTGCGGACAAAGTATTCCGTATCGGCCATCTCGGCGATTTCAACGATCTCATGCTGTCGGGCACCCTATGCGGTGTCGAACTCGGTCTGAAGGTCGCCGGCGTCCCGCATCAGGCGGGCGGTGTCAGCGCGGCCCTGGACTACCTGGCTAAAGAGGCCGCCGGGGCATCCAATCTGCCGGATGCGGCGGAATAGGACCAGATCGAGCACAACTGAATGCAGCCCTGCATCCCGCCGTCTTGTGCAGGGCCGGACCTTCAAAGAGACGGCATCGGGAGGACGTCATGATAAGAAACATACTATTGGGTGCAGGCCTGGCCGCTTTGATTGCATCGCCACTGTCTGCCGCGGAACTGACCCTGAAATTCGGCCATGTCGGCAAACCGGGATCGCTGTTTGAAGCCAGTGTTGAGGAATTCGTCAAACGCGCCAACGCCAAACTCGGCGACCGCGCCGAAGTCGTGTCTTTCGGTTCGAGCCAGCTCGGCAAGGACAAGGAACTTCTGCAGAAACTGAAGCTCGGTCAGGTGCATTTCTCCCTGCCGTCTTCGGTGATGTCGTCGGTGTCCGACGAATTCGGCATTTTCGAAATGCCCTATATCATCAAAGACCGGGCACATATGGCCAAGGTTGAAGGCAAGCTGTTCGACACGGTCATGCAGCCGGCGGCAAAGGCCAACGGTTATCGCATCCTGGCGCTGTGGGAAAACGGCTTCCGCCACATCACCAACAATACACGGCCGATCGACAAACCCGCCGATCTCGCGGGCATCAAGCTGCGCACGCCGAAAGGCGCCTGGCGCGTGAAGATGTTCAAGCAATATGGCGCCAATCCGACGCCGATGGCCTTCTCCGACGTGTTTACCGCCCTGAAGACCAGCGTGATCGACGGTCAGGAAAATCCCTATGCGCAGATTTGGAGCGCAAAGTTCCAGGAAGTGCAGAAGTACCTGTCCATAACCGGCCATGTCTACACACCGGCTTACGTTCTGGTTTCGGAAAAACACTTCTCCAAACTGCCTGAAGACGTGCAGGCGGATCTGATCGCCGCGGCCAAGGATACCCAGGGTTTTGTCTATGAACTCGCGGCCAAGCTTGAAACCGACCTCCTGAACAATTTGAAAGAGGGCGGCATCACGGTCAACACGGCTGACAAGGACGCATTCATCGAAGCCTCGAAGCCGATCTATGACGAATTCGCGTCTTCGGTCGATGGCGGTGGCGAATTGATCGAGACGGTCCTCGGCCTCGCCAAATAAGCGACATCGAAATACCGGGCCGGCGCGTGCGGCGCCGGCCCGGACTTCAACACGCTCCGGACGCTCCGGTTTATTTCAGGACTTTCATGACCGCCGTATCCAGCGCCTTTCAGCGTATCCTGGAATGGGTGACCATCGTTTTGATGATCGTCCTGACCATTGTCGTTCTCATCGCCGTCATTTACCGCATCGCCGGTAATTCCCTGTCCTGGTACGACGAGGTCGCCTCTGTCCTTCTGTCCTGGATCACCTATTACGGGGCGGCGCTGGCTGCCCTGAAACGACGCCATATCGGCTTTGACGGCGTGATGCTGGCGCTGCCGATCCCGATGCGCCAGTTCGGCGTGATCGTCGGTGAAATCCTGGTAATCGGATTTTTCATCCTTCTCGCCTGGGCCGGATTTGTCATTCTGGAAGTGCTTGAAGGCGACACGTTGGTGTCCCTGACCTGGATGCCCGTCCAGGTAACCCAGTCGGTGATCCCGATCGGCGCGGTTCTGTTCATTGTCGCCGAGCTTTTGTCGCTGCCGTCCTACTGGCGCGCGGTCATGGCCGGCATCTCCCTGGAACATGGCGATCACGCCGAAGAAGCCGGGAAGGCCTGAGCCATGCTGATTGTTCTGATGTTCGCTGCGCTCGTCGTCATGATCTGCATGAACGTGCCGATTGCGGTTGCGCTGGCCATTTCCGGCATCATCGGATTGCTTGCAACCGAGGGCGTCGACAGTCTGGTGACCGTCGGGCTCGACATGTATGACGGATCGACCAAGTTTTCGCTGATCGCGATACCCATGTTCGTGCTGGCCGGCGCCATCATGAACGCCACCGGGATCACCCGCCGCCTGATCAATTTTGTTGCCGCCCTGATCGGCTTTGTGCGCGGTGGCCTCGCCATGGTCAATGTCGGCGTGTCACTGTTTTTTGCCGAGATCTCCGGTTCTGCCGTAGCAGATGTCGCCGCGATGGGCTCGATCATGATTCCGGAAATGAAAAAACGCGGCTATACCGCACCCTTCGCGGCTGCGATCACCTCGTCCAGCGCCTCGTTGGCGATCATAATCCCGCCCTCGATTCCGATGATTCTCTATGCCGTGTCGGCAGAGACCTCGGTAGAGCAATTGTTCGTCGCCGGGATCGTCCCCGGTCTGCTCGGCGCTGCCGGTCTGATGGGCGTCGCATACTATTTTTCAGTGCGTTACGATTTTCCGGTCGAGACCACGTTCAATCTCAAGAATCTTCGCGACACGGCCCTTGAGGCGGCACCGACCTTCACGCTGCCGGTTATCATTCTCGGTGGCATTTTCGGCGGCTTCGTCACAGCCACCGAGGCGGCCGGTCTGGCAGTACTGGCCTCGATTGCCGTCGGTCTCTACTACCGTGAAGTCGATCTGAAACAATTGCGCGCGGCCATGCTCGACGGCGGCATGCAGACCGCTGTCGTCATGCTTCTGGTTGCCGCCTCCGTGCTCATGGGCGGCTTCCTGACCCGGGCCCAGATGCCTCAGGAACTGGCCGCGGGCATCCTGGCGATCACCGAAAACAAATATCTCATCCTGCTGATGTTGAACGTGTTCTTCCTGGTGATCGGGTTTTTCCTGCACTCGGCCGCCGCGATCATCCTGGTGGTTCCGATCATTATTCCGCTGATCCAGCAGGTCGGGATCGACCCGGTACATTTCGGTCTTATCGTCACTTTGAACCTTGCCATCGGGCAACAGACGCCGCCGGTCGCCAGCGTGCTGATCACCGCCTGCTCGATTGCCCGGGCCAACATCTGGGAAGTCTCCAAGGTCAATATCTATTTCGTCACCGTCCTGTTGACGGTCCTGTTGATGTGCACCTACATCCCGGCAATTCCGATGTTCCTGGTGGAAGCGCTCTATCGCTGACGCCAACCCGAAAACAGGGGTCGACATGACCGCAAAGATATCTCTGCCGACGGCAAACGCGATTATCGAGAAGGCATTTGAAAAAGCTGCGGAGCTGCAACTGAAGCCGCTTTCGGTTGCGGTGCTTGATGCGGGCGGCCATGTCATTGCCTTCCAGCGCCAGGACGGCGCCAGCAACCTGCGGTTCAAGATGGCCCATGGCAAGGCTTACGGGGCGCTGTCGCTCGGCATCGGATCCCGCGCCATATTCGAGCGAGCCCAAGGCCAGGCCTTTTTCGTCAATGCGGTGAACGCGCTCGCGGACGGTGCCCTGGTGCCGGTTCCCGGTGGCGTTCTGGTGAAGAATGCGGAAGGCGATATCATCGGCGCCGTCGGCATCACCGGCGACACATCCGACAATGACGAGACCTGCGCGATCGACGGGATCCAGGCGCAGGGGCTGGTTGCCGAGGGCTGAGGGCACGCGCCTCTCAGATCCGCCCCATTCTGTAAATCGGCTCAAAGCCGCCGTAGATGAGACGCGTGGAATCGAAGGGTATTGCGCCGGAAATCTCCAGGCGCTTGTCGACGCGCATCTTCGCTTCCGCTGCATCCACTGTCGCCTTGTCCGGCCAGACCTGCCAGGAAAACACGATTTTCTCTCCGGCCTTGGCGTCAACCGCACGTCGGAAGTCCGTATGCGTGCCGTCCGGGACGTTGTCCTCCCACGATTCGACGATTTCCAGGCATCCATACTCTTTGAAGATGGCCGCGCTATTCTCAGCCCATTTCCGATAATCGTCCAGATTCTCTTCCGGAACGGGAATCACGAACCCCGCTATGTACACGTTTCTCCTCCTTTTTTTGCGTCACTGGCTCGCCGGAAAGGCTGCCGGGTACGGCCGACAGTCTGATGCAAAGGAAGAACAGTGTCCTCTTCCAGGTATGGTATTTTCTTCAGAATGGAAAAAACGGCAAACGGTGCGCTGTCGGACCGACGATCGGCATCGTCAGTCGGAAAGATCAAGCGGTCTTGCATAGGAGGCAAGCAGGTTCTCAAACAGGATTTCCAGGATTATCCGGACCCCATCCTTTCCGAGATCGCTCTGACTGAGCATCGTTACAAAATCGTCAAGTTTGTCTGCGTCGGCGAAATAGAACGGGCTGCCGCTGCGATCGGTTTTCACCGAATTCATCAGCATCAGTGCGGCAAAAATCGACACATATTCATTGATGGGAAATTGCAGTGTATTCTGGAACTCGGTCTCGTGCACGCAATAGTGCAGACGGTCGAATTCCTCCGATTCGAGCGCGACCTTGTCGACGAGCTTCAATACGTTGCCGGGCAGTTGAATCTTGATCGGCTTCAATCTGGACATCCGGTAACAGAAATATCCCGCCTGATATGCACAATTTTCGCCGGGACCGGCCCGGTCGGAAAGATCTTTCTGGACCTCCTGCGAAACGGCTGAAAGCAATTCCTCGTCGACACTGAATTCGATATCGAATGTGTTCATGATGTCGTCGGCGAAACCCGTGACGAGATTGGTGACGAGTGTAGTGAGGGCGGAGTTTCGGCGCGCCCATTCAGCGTTCGACGGTGCCCCCGTATCGCTGGCGAGGTGGCCTTGTCCCAGATCGTTCGGATCCACTCTGACGAGATTTGCGATGTTCCCGATTATGAAATCGTGAACGACACCGCTCAGGAGGCTGGATACCTCATTCGCATCGTGGTTTGACGATTGTTCGCTTTCCGCCCCGACAAGAGCATCAAGTTCAATGCCCATTCCCATGTGCATACCTCGCCTGGAGCGCGATCGGTTCGTTCGCGAATCACGAAATTGAAAGATGTGCCTTATTGATCAAATTCGCTCTGTTTCGCAACAGGTTAGGCAACGCGATCACAACAGCTGGACAGGAGAGTGCGTGTAAACGGTACGGCACGCGTCCCGCCCGCCCTGTCATAATTGTGTGAACTCAGTTCCAAATGCGGGCAACCGACAGTCCGTCCGGACGATTTGCGCAATAGTCCGCATGCAATTGCGGGGCCTGCAATCGGGCCTCCTCCCTGGAGGAGGCAAGAACATAATGGTCGGACTTGCCGATCAAGCCGGCAGGGATCCCCCTTGGGCGGTCGCTTTCGCTCAGATCGGGCGCATCGGAACGATAGTTGAACTCCCACCAATCCGGCGGTCCCGGAAAAGTCTGGACATCGACGAGTTCCAGGATGCTGCAATCCTCGACATCGATAACAATCGCGCCAATCAGCGCATTCACGTCGTCCCTGGTCACGTTCATTCCTTCCTGTTACGGAACGTTTTGTTCTCAATCGTGTAATTATGTTAACAATTATTAACAGGTCGTTAATCACGTCAGGAAATCTCCGACCAACGCCGTTGTCATGACTGCCCGCCTAAGGGGCGCGGATTGGATCGCAATCGTAACACTTTCCGGGCAGCTTCCACCTTCGCTCAAAATCCTATTGCGATGTCCGCAAGCGCCATGAACAGCGGAATGCTCAGGATGGCGACGGGCGTCCCAAGGCCCGTGGAAGTGCCGACATAGGCGGACGGATTCGCCTCGGGCAATGCGCCGCGCATGGTCGGAGGGCCGGAAATATCCGAGCTCGACGCCGCCATAATCGAAAGGAGCACGACACCGCCCGCCGAAAACCCGGTCAGTTGGTGCGCCACCAGTCCGAGGCCGAAGCCCATCAGGCCGTGTACGACGGGAGCGGCAAGACCAAAGATCAGATAGGCATGCGCGACCTTTCGAAGCTCCGACAGACGGGTCCACGCTTCCATTCCCATGATCAGCATCAGAATCGACAGGAGGCCGCGGAACAAGGGCTCGTAGAAACCCTCATAAACCGCATCCGGCCTGGCAAAGAGGCCGATGGCAATCCCCAGAAGAAGGGCCGAGATCGCCGGGCTGCGAAAAGTGTCGACAAGGACATTCCGCACCATGGCGCCGTCCACACCGTCGGGAAGTCCGCCGCTTCCGATATTGCCGCCAACCGTCATGGTCGCGGTGCCGTCCCCTTGCAAGACGTTGGCCGCACGGCGTTCCGCGCTCATCCGGGCAAGCACGATCGCAGTGACGAGTGCCGCAATGTCCATGAATGGATAGAGTGCTCCGATGAACCCCTCATAGGCGATTCCCTCGCCATCCAGGACCGCCATACCGGCGGCCAGCGTCGACGCCGAAACCGCGCCGAACAGGCCTGCGGTTGCCATTGCGTCCATGCGTGAAACACCGCGCCAGCGGGCCAGAAATTGGCCGCCAAACAAAACGATCGCAACCCCGAGCACCGCCGCGCAGAGCGCCGGAACGGCAAGCATGACCACATCGGCCTCACGCACCGAAATGCCTGCGCCGAGGCCGACCTTCAGAAGCAGCAGCATCACCACGAACTTGTAAACCGGCTCGGGCACTTCCAGTTTGCTGCCGAATGCCGCGAGTGCCATTCCACCCATCAGGAAGGCCAGGGTCGGCTTTTGAAATTGTGCCGCCATGGTGCCGGCGATCTCGATGATGATGTCCATGATTGTCCCCTCGGTCGTGCGTTGTGGGGGATATGCAGGTTTGAGCGTGAAATAAAAAATATATCTTTATGGATTTTTTGTTCGATATTTTAGAACGTTTATTTGCCAAAACGATTCGTCGCAACCGGGTATTTTCCGACCATGGACAATCTCAATTATCATCATCTCCGCTATTTTCGCGAGGTCGCCCATGAAGGCAATCTGACCCGCACGGCCGCGCGTGTGAACCTGTCGCAATCGGCGCTCTCTTCGCAGATCCGGACCCTGGAGGAGCGGCTCGGACACCCGCTCTTCGACCGGGTCGGACGGCAATTGATCCTGACCGAAGTCGGCCGGATCGTGCTGGATCACGCGGACCGGATCTTCGGCACCGGCCAGGAACTGATCGCCACACTGCAGCGCACGGGTGCCGCATCGCCGCCGCTGCGTGTCGGCGCGCTGTCGACGCTTTCAAGGAACTTCCAACTGAACTTCCTCCGGCCGATGCTTGGATCGTGCGATGTCGACATTGTTTTGAAATCGGGCAGCGCCGGTGTGTTGTTCGATGCGTTGCACGCGCTCGCCCTCGATGTCGTGCTGACGACGGAACCGCCGCACAGCGCGTCCGGATCCGAGTTTACCGCCCACCGGATCGCCGAACAGTCGGTGGCGATTCACGGAACATCGGGCCGGTTGCGTCACGACACGCTGCAGGAGTTGCTGGAATCCGAACCGCTCGTCGTGCCGACGGAGAGTTCGATTCGCACCGGGTTCGACAGTCTCGTGGCAAGGCTTGGCGTGACGCCGCGGATCGCAGCGGACGTCGATGATATGGCGATGGTGCGTCTTTTGGCCCGGGAAGATATGGGCCTCGCCATTGCACCGTCCGTGGTTCTGGCCGACGAGATCGCATCCGGCCTTCTGCGGACCGCACCGTTCGACCTGGAAATCGTTGAGAGTTTTTACGCGGTGACCGTGCGACGCAATTTCCCTCACCCGATGCTTGCTGCGTTGTTGAGCCGCTGACTGAAAATCCCGGCTCTTCGTCAGTCCGAAATACGAAATTTCCATCGGCGCTGCAAACATGACCCTTGCGTTCGGAGATTCTATTGGTAACTTGAAGGTTACCAATAGGAGAGTGCGGAAATGATCAACGCCGTGCCGCAAAACCGGGAAGATCCGGGAGACGCCGTCATGGCGGCTCTCGGCAGCGATGTGCGCCGGGCAATCATCGCGCTCCTGGCGGACCGCCCCCTGACGGTGGGCGAGATCGCGGCGCATTTTCCCATCAGTCGTCCTGCGGTCTCGAAACATCTCAGGCTCCTCAGCGCCGCGGGCCTGATTGTGCACGCGACGGCTGGCACCCGGAATATCTATCGGCTTGAGCAGACCGGTTTCGCCGCAGGACGCGACTGGCTCGACCAGTTCTGGCCGGATGCGCTGACGCGCTTTCGGATCCTGGCGGAAAATACCTACAAGGCGGACAAGGATGCATGAATCCCTGGTGCATGACGTGACCCTGAACTGTTCGGTGGATCACGCGTTTGATGTGTTTACGCAAAAGGTCGACCTGTGGTGGCCGAAGGGGCACCGGCGGTATGAGGGGTCCACATTGCATCATGATCCCCGCGTTGGCGGGCAATTGCTGGAGATCGCGACGAACGGCGACGTGTTCGTGCTGGCGGACGTGGTTGCTTGTGACCCGCCGCATCAACTCGTTCTGGCCTGGCATCCGGGCAAGATCGCCGCGCCGACGAAAACCGTCGTCACATTCACCGAACAGGGGCCGCACATCGCGTTGGTGCGGGTGACGCATTCAGAAGGCGATGCAGACCTGGGCGATCAATGGGAGAAGCGCGCCGTTCTGTTCGCAAGGGGCTGGACCGCGGTGCTGGCGGCCCTCGACACTTTTACAAAACAAAACGAGGTATGACATGGTGTTGGATCTGGCGGGGATAAACTGGCTGGCCGTACTGGTCTGTATAATTGTCGGCCAGATTGTGCTGACCCTTTGGTTTGCCGTGATTTTCGCGGATCCTTGGGCGCGCGCGTACGGGGTCGCGGACAAGAAGCAGCATACGGCCGAAGTGCCGATGTACACCTATGGCATCGGTCTGGCCTGCATGATCGCACTGACGCTCGGGCTGGCGATCCTGCAAAGAAGCCTCGGCGTCGCCACCCTTGGCGGGGGCCTCTCCAGCGGACTGTTCGTTGCGCTGATGTTTTGCGTGGCGACGGCCTTGCCCGGCTACGCGTTCCTGCGCCGCTGGTCGGCCTTTGTGCTGGCGATTGCGGCGCAGGTTGTCGTGATTCTGATCCTGTCGGTGATTTTGGCGGTATGGGTTTAGGATTCCGCCTCGATCGCCGTGTTAGTCGGAGCGTGCCAAGCCACTCTGGATCATGCCGCTCTGATGTCGGAAAGAAACATGTCGATCTGCCGGTCGAGCGCTTCCGACTGTTGAGAAAGCCCGCTGGCCGCTTCGAGAACCTCGTTGGCGGCCGCACCGGTCTCAGAGACAGCCGAGCGTACGGATTCGATATTGTTGGCGACTTCCTGCGTGCCGGCTGCGGCCTGCTGGGCGCTGTGGGATATCTCCTGGGTTGAGGCGCTTTGCTGCCCGACCGCAGTGGCGATAGTAACGGCCGTTTCGCCCAGTTGCCCGACCACACCACGAATCTCTTCGATCGCCGACACCGAATTGTCCGTCGCCGATTGCATCGACTTGATCTGGCTGGCGATCTCCTCTGTCGCCTTGGCGGTCTGTTCCGCGAGTCCCTTGACTTCGCTTGCAACGACAGCGAACCCGCGACCGGCTTCGCCGGCTCGCGCCGCTTCGATCGTGGCATTCAGTGCCAGCAGGTTCGTCTGTTCGGCAATGTCGGTGATCAGGTTGACGACATCGCCGACCTTCTGGGCCATGTCGGAAAGCTCCTGAATTGCCGATGTCGCCCGCATGCTGGTTTCCTGCGCATTCTCCGTGATCTCGCGGGAACTGGTGACCTGCCGGCTGATTTCCTCGATGGAACTGGATAGTTCTTCGGAGGCGGCCGCAACGGTCTGCACGTTGGCTGAAGCCTCTTCCGTAGCACCGGCGACAACGTTCGACTGTTCGCTGGCCTTCCCTGCTGTCGCAGCCATGCTTTCCGCCGTTGCACGCATTTCCGTCGCGGCCCCGGCAATGGTCTGGACGACCGACTTCACGCTTGTCTCCAGATCGGCGGCCATTTTCAGTTGGGCATTGCGCGCCTCTTCCGCCGCGTGTTTTTCAGCTTCTGCCTGTTTGGCCTCGAGCTTGCCTTTTTCGATGGCATTGTCCTTGAAGACCTGTGTGGCTCTTGCGATGTCTCCGACTTCATCAAGGCGCTCAACGCCGGTGATTTCGACGGTTGTATCACCGCCGGCCAGATCGCGCATGGCTGCGGTCATCTTTGCGATAGGGCCGGCGATGCTGCCGCCGATGAACCATGCGATCGCCAGTCCGACGACAATTGCGCCTGCAATACTGGAGATGATTACGGTGTAGGCCGATTGTTCGGTTTCGACATTGCTCGCCTGGCGCTGCTCCATCAGCACCTGTTCTTCGGCCTTGAATTCGGCCATGAGCTGACGAAACTTGTCGAAATATTGTTTGCCGCGCGCCTCGCCAACGAGATCGGCCATATCGTCCATGGTCTTGGCGTCGCCGATCTTCGTGCGCAGTTCGATCATCGGTTGAACGACTTCATTTCGCCAACCGTCGATATTGGCCTTGATTTCATCGAGCAGCGTGACTTGGGTCGGGTTGTCGCTGACAGTTTCGCGCAATTCCTTGACCAGCGCATCGAACCGTGTGGCACCGGACTTGTAGGGCTCGAGGAACTCTTCACGACCGGCAAGAAGGTAACCGCGCATGCCGGTTTCCATATCCGCGGCCGCGGCAAGCGTGTGCTGTGCCTTGGCAAGGACCTTGTAGGTGTGGTTGACCCATTTCAGGGCTTCCCTCGTGTTTGCGGGGTCGGACCCTCCACTCGCCAACAACCGTTCGAACTCGTCTTGGCGTTGCTTCAGCAAGATCTCTTCGCGCTCGGCAAAGGTGCCGATCTGTCCGCGAAATCTGTCGAAGAAAGTCTTGCCTTTTGCCTCGCCGACCAGTTTGGCAAGATCGTTCATGGTTTCCGCATCGCCGATGTTCCGACGCAACTGAATCTGCATCGACGTGACTTTGGACTGCCATTCCTTTAGGACGGTTTCAATCTCGCCGAGACGCGCGACCTGGCCTGGATTGTCGCTGACGGTCTCCTTGAGCGCGGCAATGCCGGCATAGGTTTGCTTCTCGCCGTTTATGTAGGGTTCGAGAAATTCGTCACGGCCGGCAAGGAGGTAGCCGCGCATCCCGGTTTCCATATCGACGGCGGACGCAACGATCGCCGAAGCTTCGGCGAGAACGACGCGGGTGTGGTCGACCCACTTGTTCGTATGGGAGATCTTATCGATGTCGTTGAGAGCGATGCCGCCTACGGCCGTCAACAAAACCAGGGGTGCGCAAACTCCGATGAGAACCTTTGATTTTGTCTTCAGGTTGGAAAATCTAAAACCGGCGCCAGACATCGACTGCTCCATTGATAGAAGAGGGTGCTTCACCTGTTGAATTCGAGAATATAAGCGAAAACAACATTGGTAAAATCACGTATAATAAATTAATAAACCGTTATTCGTAACGACTTCAATTTGAGTTGTATGAATTTCCAAAAAAACTTCATAAAGAGAAATATTAACGAATTATGATTTTGGTAAAGAAATTTAATTGCTATGGCCCATTGGAAACAAGCCGTTTTGTGCTTATTGGCATCAATAAAATGGATTTCGGCATGCCACCGCGTACACATTTGGCATGCGGCAATCGGACGAGATCGCCGCGGCGACATTTCGTCCCATTACCCGAAAATCTGCTTCGGCAGCCAGGTCGCCAGGTCCGGAAAGCTGAACACCAGCACCAAAGCCGTCAGTTGAATGGCGATGAACGGCAGCACGCCCCTGTAGATATGGCCTGTGGTCACGCCGGGCGGCGCCACGCCTTTCAGATAGAACAGGGCGAAGCCGAAGGGGGGCGTCAGGAACGACGTCTGCAGGTTCATGGCGATCAGCACCCCGAACCATATCGGATCCACGTCGCTGCGCAGGATCACGGGCGCCACGATCGGCATGATGATGAACACGATTTCGATGAAATCGAGAAAGAAGCCGAGAAAGAAAATCAGGATGTTGATGGCGATGATGGCGCCGAGAACGCCGCCGGGAATCCGGTCGAGCGCGTGGGTGACGACTTCTTCGCCGCCGAAGGAGCGAAACACCAGCGAGAAGATCGTCGCCCCGACCAGGATGACGAAGGCAAGCGTCGTGATCTGCATGGTGCTGGTGACGACATTGCCGAGAAGGCTGCGCTGCGCCACGACAAACAGGGCTGCCCCGGTCGCTGCCAACAGCGTCAGAGTGCAGAGACCGGCCAGCAGGATCATTGCGCCGTTCCACACGGTGATCGTCTCCAGGGTCGGACGCAGGTCGGCGATGGAACGCAGCACCGGCAAGGCAAAGGCCGCCAGAATCCCGAGCGAGACAAGGGTCTTGAGCCAGTCCGGCAGAACGCGGTCTGCAGGCTGCATCGCCCGGTTTTCCGCGCCCTGTCCGATGACTGGCTCTAGTGAATCCACTGTATGCAGGCTGCGTCCGGCCAGAAGCAGCGCGCCGAGCGCGCCGACGCCGGCGGCTTCTGTCGGTGTGGCGATCCCCGCGAGAATTGAACCCAGCACAACAAGGATCAACAGGATCGGGGCGAGCAGACTGAACAGAATGTCGCGCCAGTCGAGATCGGCCATTTCATCCGCGCTCGGCGGCGGGCAGTCCTGCGGTCGGATAATGCCGACCGCGAACTGATAGAGCATGTAGAACAGGGCAAGCCCGATACCGGGGATCAGCGCACCGGCGAAAAGGTCGCCGACCGACACCGGATCCGGGGAATAATTGCCGACCTCTCGCTGCGCTTCCATATAGGCGCCGGACAATTGATCGCCGAGAAAAACCAGCACGATGGACGGTGGGATGATTTGCCCGAGGGT
>Ga0207422_1002181_pt1 | contig 28347 bp, 23 predicted proteins | sample MarCyaLeptolynsp_FD_187757 | JGI IMG/M metagenome (GOLD analysis project Ga0207422, IMG submission 187757) | Marine cyanobacterial communities from Panama - species 1 Leptolyngbya sp. (SPAdes) | ecosystem: Environmental > Aquatic > Marine > Unclassified | place: Panama: Panama City | collected... | reverse complement strand
CACCGTACGCAAGAGGCGCTCTGGAACGCGATGCAAACTGTACTCGATCAGATCACCGCAAACGACGCCCGCAACTGCTTCCGACATTGCGGATACACGCTACGTGTGGAGTGAGATTGCTCTAGCCATTACTTTCTAACACCCGCTGCACGATCTCCGGCGGCGCGCCGATATCCACGACCTTTAGTTCCCCCACGAATGGCTCGGCTGCTGATTGAGTAAACCCCGTCTTGGGCGCGACAAACGTCACGGTCATATCAGCACGCACGGTCGCATTACTCGGTTGGCCCGATTGGCAATCCAAGCCCGACGGCACATCAATCGCAATGCGATACGCTTCGATATCGTTTATCCGTTTGATCAATTCATCCATCGGCGACCGAACGTCACCGCTAAAACCGGTTCCGAGCAGTGCATCAACAACGATTGCCGACCGGCTTGCTAACCATGCGTCGCTCTGCTCCGATGGCCAAGCCGCTATCGGTAGATTCATCCTCTGTGCGATGTCGTAATTGATTTTTGCATCGCCGTTTAACTTGGAACCGGGCACGGCTGCGATCAAAGTTACCCCAACGCATTGGTTATGCAGATGCCGCGCGATGGCGTAACCATCGCCGCCGTTGTTACCACCACCGCACACAATCAAGACGGTGGGTGCGTTACCCGTACTTGCCGGTCGGTGTTGCAATTGTTCGAAGATGATATCGCTGGCGTTGCGCGCGGCGTTTTCCATCAGCACTATGCCGGGAATGCCGTAGTCTTCGATGGCAATCTGATCCACGCGACGACTTTGGGCGCGCGAGAGCACGATCGATTCGTCTTTTTGGTTTCGTTGATTCATACGATCGAATGGGTTTGTGTTAAGAACCGAACGATGTATCCGTCGACGTAAACGGCAAATCCGCCTGTATCGGTTGCTGCGTCGTGTCGATCAAATCCGCAAACTCGGGGCGATCGGCATACTTGCGTAACAATCGGGATCGCCCAGCCGCGTGCACCATGTCCGGATTTTTCGCGACGGCCGCCGTCAGGTGTCGCAATGCATACTCGGGCAGATCGAGTGCCGCCCAAGCCGCCGCCAAACCCAAATGCGCGTTCGGATCGTTCGTCACGCGCAAGGCTTCGGCAAACTCACCCCGCGCCGACGCATAACGGGCAACGCTGAGATACGCATTTCCCAACCCGACGCGAATTGCCGCCGACTGCGGGCTCAGGTCGCGTGCGCGCTCGTAATATGTAATCGCCTCTTCGGGCTTTCCACCGCGCGCGTAGGCGACGGCCAGATTCTGCAAACATTCGATCCAATCCGGGTTGTTTTTTAAGGCGCGCTGCAACGGCTCGATCGCGTCGGCGCTACGACTGCTCTCGTTGAGCAACATCAACGTGCCGAGATAAAACTGCGTGGACGCGTCGTTCTGTTCTTTGTCGGCAGCGCGCTTGGCATACGCTAGCGCCGCTTCCAAGTCGTTTTCGCGAATGTACGCTTCCACCAACTTGACGTAACCCAACGCACGATCGGGATACAAATCGCGCGTGCGCAGGGCCATCAACCGTTCGGTCGTCCAATGCGTCGATTGGGCGTAACTGCCGACGGCCAATGACGCAATCACAGCGCAACCGATCACGCCCACCCACTGTCGCATTCGCGGCCGAAACGTTTCGTGATTCAGACCGATCGCCGCGCTCAATGCCAATAGCGGCAAGATCAACGCCGCGTACAGATATTGGTCGCTTAGTAACGTCGAGCTATACGGCGCCTGTAGTAGCGCCGGCGCGACCAACAACAAACAACCGCCGAGACCGACGAGCCAGCCGCGCACTCGATGTCGAAACGCCCACGCCGCCAGCAACATCAACACGACCAGCACCGACGCGTCAAACCACATGCCGAGGGCAAACGTACCAACACTAACGTCCGTCGGTGAGTACGGCAGCAGCCCGATTGGCGCGACGATCCGCACCAACAGCGCCGCCAATGAATGAACGAGCAAAGAAATGCCGCCCAACATGTCATGCTGCGCGGGTTGAGCATCGGCCCGGATCGACTGCACCAAAAAATGGCCCACGATCAACAAACCGATCAGCGGAATCTTCTCTAATAAGGGTCGCCAACCGTGACGTTGCAACGGCCAAATGTCCAGCAATAAAAACACAACCGGTAGAGCGATAAACAACGGTCGCGTCAGCAGAATCGCCGCGTAGGCGATCATCGTTGCGACCATCCAACGCGAATAAAGCGTCGTCGCATATCGCAAATAACAAAGCGTCGCCAACAATGCCCAGGTTGACGCCAAGAGCGTCATGCGCTGCGCGATCGATGCGACCGACTCGACCTGCACCGGGTGCAGCGCGAACACCATCGTCAATAACGCGGGCCACCACCACCCCCTACCCCAGCGGCGCAGCAACGCAAACACAAGCCCCACGTTGAGCAAATGGATCGCTAAGTTAGTACGATGGAAAAAGAATCCGCGCGCCTGCCAATCGTCCACGGTAAACGCGTCAACCATCAGCGACAGCGCCACCAGCGGCTGATAGAACCCGGACGTGTTATTCACCGGCGTGACGCGTTGATCGACGAAAATATCGAACACTTCGTGCCACGAATCGGACACGTCGTTATCGAGCCGCTGCCAGACCTGATCGTAATGCGACGCCCACAGCTTGCCGCGCAAAACGGCCGCGCGATCGTCGTCCGTCACTAGATCGGCGTGCAGCAATTCGCTAAGCACCAGCCCCGTCATCAACAGCATCACCAACAGCGTCAAAAACGTACGCATATGGTCGGACATGCCGCGCCGGGGCGCAGGCTCGGTTTGTTGCGGTTGGCGCACCATGAAAAAGCCGGAATCCTTGGATCTCACATACCCCCCGACATGCATTGCCGATGGGCTGTCTCTTCAATTGTAGGGATGCCCGAGTGGACCTACAATCGCCGCCCATGCGTATCCTGCTTACCAATGATGACGGCATCTACGCGCCCGGTATTCTGGCGATTTATCGCAAACTCGCCGAGCGGGCCGACGTTCGCATCGTGGCGCCGATGACCGTCCAATCCGGCGGATCGCACGCCATTACCATCCGCCACCCCGTGCTTTGGCATGAGGTTCGCCTCAACGGCGATGTTTTCGGCACCGCCGTCGAAGGCACGCCCGCTGACTGCGTCAAACTCGCCATGCACGCGCTATGCGACCCGCTGCCCGACTTGGTCGTATCCGGCATCAACAGCGGCCTGAACACCGGCATACACGTGTTGTATTCGGGCACGGTCTCGGCGGCGATGGAAGCGGCGATCAAGGGCGTGCCCGCCGTCGCGATTTCGCTCGAGCTGGCGGATCAGATGAACTACGACCGAGCGGCGGAGATTTCCGACGAGATTATCCAACAGGTGGTCGCGACCGATCTGCCCGCAGGCTGCGTTTGCAACATCAACATTCCGGAACTGACGGACGGCATGCCACGCGGCACGCGCATCGCGCCGATGTCATCGCGCGATATGGTCGAACGCATCGAACGGCGCGAAGACCCGATGGGCCGACCCTACTACTGGCTTAGCGGTGATTTCAAAAACATCGGCGACCAGACGGATACGGATCGTCACGCCGTTGCGGAAGGTTACGTGTCCGTCACGCCGTTGCAGATCGATATGACCAATCACAAGTTGATGGCTAGTTGGTCGAAGGCGTTGCAATAAAGCAACTTTAAGAACTGTGGTTCATTCGCCTAGGCTTCCGAATCACGGCTATCTCGATTTACGGAGCCGTACAGTACGCGCTTACCAAAGAGCGCGAGAACCCTACGGTCTTACCTAAACTAGCAACGCGATATTCTTTATTGACGGTCGTTTGGACAATAAAACTGACGCCGCTAACCTACTGGAACGCGTTCGTGTGTAGCCGCAACGTCCACCTCAAGCTCTAAATCATTCACCCGAAGTGTAATTACCCGCTCAAATGCTGACACGACAGCAGGGTCGAATTGCGTACCCGCCGCCTGACGGATAATCGCCACCGCCTCTTCGGGCGTACGACCGCGGCGGTACGGTCGATCCGTAATGATGGCATCGTAAGCATCGGCGACCGAGACCACCCGAGCACCGATCGGAATTTCATCACCGTGTAATCCGTCGTGCTTGGAATCGGCCGAAAAGTGATCGTGATGATGTTGAATGACGGGAATGGCGCTGTCGAGGATGGTGCCCAACGATCTCACGAGATCCGCACCTTGAACGGTATGGGCGTCGACTTCGGCGCGCTCGTCCTCGTCGAGAGCGGCCGCCTTTTTGATCAGCTTGGTGGATATTTCGATCTTACCGATGTCGTGAAGTAATGCACCTACGCGAATATCCTCGATCAATGACGGCTTTAACCGCATTTTCTCGGCAATCGCAACCGACAACTCTGAAACTCGCATAGAGTGTGACTTGGTATACAAATCCGCAGAGCTGAGATACTTCGATAAAATCTCGATAATACCAATATGCGCTTCGCGCACCTCGACTAACGCCTTGTTACGCTGATTCGACAGCGTCCCCATTAGCAGCGCAGTAATCCCAAGAAACGATCCCCAAGCCAAAACGTGAAACATCAACATGATTGTGGAATCGATCGAACCCATGTAGCGCTCGGGATCGATCATGACAAACGCCGATACAAGCAACATACTTAATAAGGAAATGGTGCATGCCAGCGACCGTCCGAAATAGTGGGCGGCAATAATCACCGGCAGGTAAAAGAAGTGCACGACGATCATATTGGCACCGATAAGCGCGTGAGCCACTGTCGTCACCAATAAGACGATCGTAATTAACAGCAGCTCAAACCATCGGTCAGATAAAGACGCGAATGGCGAACCGTGGACCGGTTTATCGAGCGCGGACCCCGCCCCGTATAGCAAAGACTGATTCATGGTGAGACTCCTGCGACCCGCGAATTCCATCGGCAAATCGCCCTGCCACCATAAGCATCGATTCGGACACGGCATCTCGTCGTCCTGTCCTATTCGTCGGGGACGGGGAAAGTAAGGAGGTGGCGGCGAAAGCGGGCGATTGCTACTGCCGGGGATGGCAGCGCGAGTGAATGCCTTTCAATCGCGTGATATCGACGTGCGTATAAATCTGCGTCGTTGCAACGCTGGCATGGCCCAACAGTTCCTGCACGATGCGCAAATCCGCACCGCCTTCTAGCAAATGCGTCGCAAAACAATGTCGAATCGTATGCGGACCGATCGGGCCCGTGATACCGACCATCGTTGCATAGCGATTGACGAGCCGCCAGATATTGGTGCGATCCATCCCGCGACCAGTGCGCGAGACAAACAACGTGCGCGAATGCGGTGTGGCGGCGGTTAACGAGGTTCGTAAGCCCGCAATATAAGCACGCACGGCGTCGATCGCGCGACCGCCAAGTGGAATGATGCGTTCCTTATTGCCTTTGCCCAAACAACGCAGATAACCGATGTCGAGGTTCAAGCTGTCGATCGTCAGCGACGCCAATTCGCTTACGCGCATGCCCGTCGCATATAGCAACTCCAGGATAGCACGATCGCGGGCGAAGTACGGTTCACCCGGCTGTGGCGCTTCGAGCAGTTTTTCTAATTGTTGTCGTGGCAGGCTATGCGGCAGCTTCTGCCAACGCTTGGGCGTTTCCATCAGGCTGCAGAAATCTTCCTGCATTGCGCCCGTGATAAACAAGTACCGCAGGAACATCTTGATCGACGCGAAATGTCGCGCGACCGACGACAACGAAAGCCGACGTTCGTTGAGCCGTACCAAATGCGATTGCACGATTTGAATGCTGAGCGCCGGTGGGCCGACCACATCGCGTTCGATCAACATGTCGACAAATTCACCGACGTCGCGTTGATACGCTTCGATGGTGTTCGGGGCCAGCCCGCACTCGCTACGGAGATATTCGATGAAGCCCGTGAGCCCGCGCGGCCAATCGAAGGCGGGAGTTGATTTGGATTCAGGCGGCCCGGACGTCGCAGCCGCGCCGATCGGTTTCGCCGACGGTAAGCTGCTGATAGATGCGGCAACCCTCGAAGGCATCGAGGCATTGGTCGAATACATCGCCGAGTTGCTGCAAGTTGAATCGTTGGGCACAGCGCCGATCCTTCCCTTCGAAGAACGGACACACACAGTGTTCCGATTGATGCGTCATAACCGATGCCTCCCCTCAGCAGCGCGCCGCTACGAGCACGACCACCTTTGGTTGCTTAGGGAATATCGGTCGATTGCGGGAAGGAGGTTGAAGCGATCGGCAATTCTTGCCGCCTCAAGTTCGGCGCGACGCACCGAACTTTCGTAAAGTCATAAAGTTATGCCGCTAACTGCTTTGCACCCGATTGGGAAGCTCCAGAACGAAGCAGGAATAATGGCCGCCGTTGCGCGGGCTACGCTGTACGGAGAGCTTGCCCTGCAAACAATCGGCCCAGAAGCGCGATAGCGCCAGACCAAGGCCCATGCCGCCCGTGGCCTGCGTCTTAGCATCTTTGCCACGTCGGAACGGGTCGAAAATCGAATTCAATTCCGACGGGTCGATACCGGGGCCGCCGTCGTCGATTTCCACGGCGACGCCGTCGTTCGCTGTCGGTCTGGCCGTGACAAATATTTGATTGCTGCCGCCGTATTTACATGCATTCTCGACCAGGTTGATCAGGATTTGACTCACGTAACCGGGGTCGGTCTCGATCGTCTTGGCAGCGCCGACTTTATTGTCGACCACCAATGATCGTTGCGTGCCGTTGTTGCGGCATTGTTCGGTATCGCGCGAGAGGTCGTCCAAAATCGTCTGCGTATCGATCGGCTTTACGGCCAGCTTGGCACCCGACTCGGCCACGCGCGAATACGCGAATACGTTTTCGACCAATTTAGACAACCGTCGCGATTCTTGCTGCAAGATGCCCACGTACTTGCGACGCTGCTCGCCTTCGTCGTCGCGCAAATCGCCTAACAAATCCGAATAAATCTGAAACGACGTTAACGGCGTGCGTAACTCGTGCGTGACGGCCGACGTAAAGCGCATGCGCCGTTCGATGGTGCGGAAGTACCGGATCGCGCCGTAGATCGTCGCCGTGACGGCTGCGATGGTGATCAACCAAATCAGACTCAGGCCCCAACCCAATCGTCGCAGCGCCATGCCTGTAACGTTGCCCGCCTGCATCTCGGCACCTACCAGATGCGCCGGTATCGAATTGAGCGAAACCGATGTATGCGTGGCATCCAACGGCATCGGCTCGATCCGCGCGCCGGGTAGCAAGTCGCGCACCTCGGCTTCCATCGTCGCCTTCAGCGCTGGCCAATCGAAAAGCACACCTTGCACGGCCCACAAATCGCTTTCGTCCTCGGTGTCCGCATAAACATAACGCAGCAAGGCCAACTGCTCGCGCCCGTCCAACGACAGCTTGAGCCACGTCGGCAGCATTTCGGTACCGGCGTATTCGAGACACTCAACGCCACGGTCGCGATGCAAATTTCGATTGCGATACGCCGATCCGGTAATAATCGGGCGACATTCACAGACCTGTAACTGGGGGCCCGCCTCCTTCTCAAGGTTCTCAACCCGGCGCTGGCTTTCCATCTCGGTGCGTGGAAGCGGCGTTAGCGATTGTGCCGCCTGACGACTCACGGTCGCGTCCGCAACGTTCGCAACAGTAATCCCGGCGCGCGTGTCGGCAGCAGTCGTCGATTCCAACGCGATCGTGCGCAAGTCTTCCGCATCGTAGAAGTGGCGCAAGGCGTCAAACCAGTTCGCCTTAGTCAGAATTTCTGCCCGCGTCTCGGGCGACTGCACCGTTACGGGCCGCGTTAAATCGCTTTCGGTGCCAAGTTGCGGCGACACCCAATGACCGGGCCCGACTTGAAAGTGAAACAACACCCAATCGGGAAAGTTCCCTTCCGCCAATGGCGACGGCAGAATCGGCAACTTATCGACATCGAGCGCGACACCTGTATTTCGGTCGTATGCCTCGCGCGGTTGGTACTCGGGCTTAAACACATCGAAGTCGTAATCGCGATGCTTGCGTATGTCGGCCTCGATCGCATCGAGGCGATACATCGCGAGCGCGACCGTATCGTCGTGCGACGCGCGCTGAGCGGTGAGAATGCGTTCGCGCTCCAACTCGACCGTTTGGTAGCTTGCGAGCGCAATACCGACGACCACCAGCCCCCACACCACGCAGGCACCGATGATCACGTTGCGACGGGTTTTCGCCAGAGTTTGCTGCATGATAAATCTTAGGCCGGCCCCGCCTCGGAGGCGTCGGGCTGCGTCGCCGCTTCGCCGATCGATTCGACCATCGAGCCGAGCATGTAACCCTTGCCCCGCACGGTCGCCACCGCATCAGCAGCCGTTTCACCGCAGGCGTCGCTCAGCTTGCCACGCAAGCGGGCCACGTGCATATCGACGGTCCGCGTTTCGATGCCCTTACCACTAAGCCCCCAAATGCGCAGCAACAGTTCGTCGCGTGCGACGGCGCGGCCGCGGTTACACGCCAAGTGCGCCAAAATCTGACACTCCGTCTCCGACAATGCGACGGTGGGTTTCTCGCTAGGCCGAATTTCGCGGCGTTCCAAATCGATGGGCGTGCCGTTCACAAGCAGGCCCTTTACCGGTGATGGTCGTTCGGGCGTGCGGCGCAATACGGCCTCAACACGTGCCAGCAGTTCGCGCGGCGAAAACGGCTTTACCACGTAATCATCGGCCCCGCCCTTTAAGCCGCCGACGCGATCGTCTTCTTCACCGCGGGCCGACAGAATAATCACCGGCAGCGCCGAATGGGTTTTCCGCAGTTCGGCCAAGACCGTCATGCCGTCCATCTTGGGCATCATCAGGTCGAGCAGCACCAGATCGACATCGGACAGTCGCGCGGCGTGCAGGCCGGCTTCGCCATCGGCGCATTCGACCACATCGTATCCGGCGCGCTCCAACGCGGCGGCGATGCCCATCCGTATGGCATCTTCATCTTCAACAACGACAACCTTTGCAACGCCCATCGATCGCTACCTCTTGAATTGACATGACGGCAACCGACGTGTGCATCGACGGCGTGCACCCCAAGGTACAACGTTGCCACAGGAACCAAAGTATAAATTCTGTCGCCGCAGGAATGAAAAAACTTCGGTAACGCCCGCGCAACGCCCTGCCATGAAGTGCTAAACGAACCAAAAAGTCCGCTTTTTCCAGACGCGATAGGGTTCGCCAAAGGCCGCTTCCAGCACCCGGTCCTCCCAGCGACCGCGGATAAGCTGAAACGTCGCAAACGCGCCGACAAACAACAGCCAGATCGGATGCCACCTTGCCAGCAACAACCACACGGCGATTTGCGCGATAATTTGCCCGAGATAAATCGGATGCCGCACCAAACGATACGGACCGGTCACTTTTAATTCACGCGCTTCGGGCACGATGCTGACCGAGCGCACCAAATAGGCGTAGCCCCAGATTTCGATGAGCAGCGCTACAGCGTTCAACAACACGCCGATCGCCACTTTGGGCTGGCTCACGCGGGCTTCGGCAAAGCCGAGGAATGATTTCCACTGATCGGCCGGCGCGCCGCCGACGAAGTACTCGAGCCATCCGCCAATCACAATCGGTAAGAACGGCAAGAACGCGCCGGTCATCGACACGACGATCATCTTCACATCGCTTACGCGGCGCAACGGTTGAATGCGTAAGCAAAATCCGGCGACGATGAGGAGATACGTAACGTCAACGAGAATCGTGGGCGCGGGCACCGGCAATTTGAAAGCGAGACCGGGCAACGGCAGCCACTGTACGATTGGCATCTGTGCGTCGTAGCGCGACACGCGCCACCCGCCGTAAATAACGAAGAAGCCGACGCCGACGGCGCGAAAAAACCAGTCGGGCAAGCGCCACCACAGTTGAATCAGTTCGTTATCCGAAGGGGGAGATTGCGCGGCAACATCGTCGCTGGCGACGGGCCGCGCATAAGGCACGTCTATTGGGTCGGTCGGCTGTTCTTGAGGAGGCTGCGCCATATGGTGTTCATCGGCGACTTGGCCACCGAGCATGCCCTACGCTTTTTCGTCGCTATCCAGCGTTAGCCCGACGCGATCCGCTGCCCGGCGCGCCATTTGCATCAGCCGCTCGTGAATGCCGACGGCCTCTTCGTCGTTGGTGGGCTTCCGTTGGGAGTAATTTCCTTCGGCATCCATATCCCACGTTTGCCGCCGATCGGCGAGCAACAATTGCAGCACTTCCCACAGGCGCTGCCGACAGTTCGGCTCGACGACCGGCGCGATGAGCTCGACGCGGCGATTGAGGTTGCGATACATCCAATCGGCAGAGCCGATGAAAAACTCGCCATCGACTTCGTTCTCGGCACCGTTACGGAAATGGAAGATACGCGAGTGCTCCAGAAAACGACCGATGACCGAAGTGATTTCGATGTTTTCCGTAAGCCCCGGCACCTGCGGTCGCAAGCAACAGAAGCCGCGCACGATCAGCTTGATCGGCACACCCGCTTGCGAGGCGCGCGACAAGAATTCTACGATGCGACGATCTTCGAGGCTGTTCATCTTCGCCACAATCCCCGCAGGGCGACCAGCCTGCTGGTGTTCGATTTCGCGCTCGATCATCGCCGTAAAACGCTCGCGCATGTTTACCGGCGCGACCATAAGCGTTTCGTAGTCGACCTTCAGCGAGTGGCCCGTAAGGTAATGAAACAACTCGACCAACTCGGAGGTCATTTCCTCGCGACAGGTGAACAAACCGATGTCGGTGTACAGTCGCGCCGTTTGAATGTTGTAGTTGCCGGTACCGATGTGCGTGTAGGCGCGAATGCCGTCGTCTTCGTTTCGAATCACGAGCGACAGCTTCGTGTGTGTCTTCAAACCCACGATGCCATACACCACGTGCACGCCCGCGCGTTCGAGCTGTTGCGCCCAAAAGATATTGCGCTGTTCGTCGAAGCGCGCCTTCAGTTCGACCAAGCATACGACTTGCTTACCCTGCTCGGCCGCACCGATCAGGCTATCCATCAACGAACGGCTATCCCCAATGCGATAGAGCGTGATCTTGATCGCCAGAACCTTCGGATCGTTAGCGGCGTTGCGAATGAACTTCTCGACGCTCTCGGAAAAGCTCTCGAACGGGTGATGCACCATCAAATCGCCGGAGCGAATGATGCTGAATATATCCGCGTCCTCGTCTTTCAACCGTTGTGGCAGCGCCGGCATCCACGTGGGATAACGCAGCTCCGGGCGGTCCAAATCGCAAATCTGCCCCATGCCGGTGTAGTCGAGTTCGCCGTTTAGCTCGTAAACATCTTGCTTGGCCAGTTGCAACTCGTTCATCAAGAAGTGCACCGTCCACGGATCGGCGCTGCGGTCATGTTCGAGCCGCACGATGCGCTCGAAGCGGCGCTCGCGTAGTTCCTGAGCGATCAGTTCGAGCAAATCTTCGGCGTCTTCCTCGTCGCGTTCGATATCGGCATTGCGCGTTACGCGAAACGGCGTGACGCTCAATACTTCCATACCGGGGAATAGCGCATCGAGGTTGTAGCGAATCACATCGAGCAGGCGCACAAAGCGCAATTCGCCGCCCGGGCTGTTCGGCAGCGGCAGCCAACCGGGCAACATGTCCGGCACCTTCACGCGCGCAAACAATTGATCGTCGAGCCGCGGATGATGCATCTTCACGCCGAGCGACAGCGATAGATTCGACAAGTACGGAAACGGATGCCCCGGATCGACAGCCATCGGCGTCAGAATTGGAAATACGTTTTGAAAGAAGTATCGTTCGGCAAAGCGCACTTCGCCTTCGTTTAGATGCTTCCAATCGAGCAGCGCAACGCCATGTTCCTTTAGCGCCGGCACGATCGCGCTGCGATATATCCGCGCTTGTTCGATCAACATCGGGAAGCACGCACGGCGAATGCCTTGCATCTGTTGCGATGCCGTCATGCCGTCGGGTGTTAACGCGGTTACGTTGGCGGCAATCTGCCGCTTTAGACCACCGACGCGTTTCATGAAGAACTCGTCGAGGTTCGACGTAAAGATGCTGAGGAAGCGCAACCGTTCCAACAGTGGCGTGCGTTCGTCCGTCGCTTCGTGCAAGACGCGCGCGTTAAAGTCGAGCCAGCTCAACTCGCGGTTGATAAAGATCCCGCTTAGGTCTTGCTCGGTCGGTGGCGTCTCGCCTTTTGACGGTTCGGTGGTGGACGTCATGTCCGCAGGCTCCGGTATCGGCAGTGCAGCGTGAATGCTCGCACCGCCCAGATATCATTAAAGAAAGACAGTCGGATATTGTAGTATTCGGCGGAATAACCGGCAAAAAGTAGCTGTTGTGCTTACGGCTCTTCGTGCAGCACGATATCGAGTTCGCGATCGAACTCTCGCTCGAATAAACCGGCGTGGCGCTTGGCACACCACATCTCAATCTCGGCATCCTGCTGGGCGTAAATCTCAATCTCGACGCGGTCGCGCTCCTGCCGGCAGCGCAAAGAATGCACGACCGAAAAGCTGTTGCGATCCAACGCATCCGCCAAACGCAACAGGACTGCCAACTTGCGGACCGGCCGCCGATGCACGGGCTTGAGGTTCTTAAACGAATAGTGACTCTTTTTGGGCCGCTCCTTACGGTGGTAGCGTGCCACGTTGGCAATGATTTCGACTTCCTGCTCGCTGAAACCTTTGAGCGAACCATTGCGAATCAAATAGTAGCTATGTTTGTGGTGCCCTTCGTGGCTGATGAGGTGGCCGATGTCGTGCAACAAGGCCGCGTGCGACAGCAATTCCTTATATGAATAATCGAGTTCGTGCAGCCCGGCGAGTTGGTCGAACAACACGCGCGACAGCGCCGCCACTTGCTGCGAATGCTGACGGCGATAGTTGCAGCGTTCGGCCAGGCTTACGACGCTGCGCGTGCGCGGGTTGGGCCACGTCGCCCGCGCCGCCAGCTTCTGACGATGCTTGGCGATGTAATCGATCATCACGCCTTCGCGCAACGCATAGTCGCAATGCAGCAGCGTATCGAACTTGAAATGCTGCATGATGCGCAGGAATACGAACAACGCGGGAATGTTCGAGTCGACGCGCTTCTCATCCATCCCTGGCAGCGCCAAGCGCTCGGTACGCGTCATTCGCAGCAGTCGATCTTTTAGCTCGCGCGCTTCGGCACGAGGGACTCGAAGCTCGTTATCAACGCCATCCATCAACGGTGGTCGCTGTTTGGCGCAGATCGTCGCGATACTACGGGCGGCACCGCTGGTTACGATGCAGCGTCGAATCGGTCGCTCGCCGATGCGATCCAACACCGGGTCGAGCACCTTACGCAAATGCCGACGCATCGCTTTGATATCCGTCGCCTCGGGCGGGTCGCCGCGCATAAATAACTCAGCCAATCGCGCGCCGCCCAGTTTCACACTTTCCAACCTTCGCGCGTGCTGCGAATTGCACGCAATCAGTTCGACGCTACCGCCGCCGATATCGACGATCAGATCGTCATCGTCGCCGGGTGCGGCCAGCTGCATCGCATGCCGTACGCCCAAGTAAATCAGACGCGCTTCTTCTTCCGCCGGAATAACCGTCACGCGCAGGTCGAGTTCTTCGCGCACGCGATCGACAAAGGCGCCACCGTTGTGCGCCTCGCGCACGGCACTTGTCGCAACGACGCGGAATTTTCGCACGCCTTGCGATTCGGCCAGTTTCTTAAAGCGACCCAGCGCCACAATGCCGGCGTCCATCGCTTCGTCAGTCAAGTGATGTTTGCTAAAGCCGCCCTTGCCGAGTTGCACCATATCTTTCTCGCGACCGAGCGCGCGAAAGTCGCCCTGCGGAGAAATTTCGGCAATCACCAGATGCACGCTGTTGGTGCCGACGTCGATCGCGGCGAACCGCGTCACCGGCGGCATGTTGCCACCGCCGCCGCCACCGGGCCGCTCAACTGCTACGGTTGTCGGATCATCGACCGCGACGGCGGCTTCGTATGGCATCACGGAGAATGGATAGGGATCTTGAGGATGAATAACGCGGTTCCTTTGCCGTCGGGCTTTCGGTTCATCGGATGGCGTTTTCGACTGCCCCTATCATATCAACTTATCCGCAAGAGCCGAACGGCGATTTCACCCAATAATGCCGCAGCGTCTTAATAAATCATGCGATTTGGCGTAACTGTTTCGGTGCGATGAACCATTGCAGCTCGGCCCGCGGCGGTGCTCGGTCGCCGTCAAATTCCAGACATGCGACCGCACCTTTTTTAAACCGCACGCCGTCTTCCTCCGCCCCGCCGATCAGCCGCATCATGAGCATGCTCATATCGGGCTCGTGCCCCACCAGCGCGACGCGCAACCCGTTGCCGGCGCCGATCAGTCGCTTGATCACGCCGTTCAAATCGCCGCCCGGTTCGAGGTCGCGCACTTCTTTGATATCACCATCAAACGTGGGCAACTCGGCGAGCAGTTCGGCAGTTTCTTTGGCCCGACGCAGCGGACTGGTCCAGATCGTATCGACTTCAACCTCCATCGCGGCCAATCCTTCGACTGCCCTGCGCATCCGCCGCACACCTTTGTCGGTTAAGCGCCGCTCTTCGTCGGGCAAGTCCGCACGCAGCTCGCGGTCTTCGGCAATCGCATGTCTTACGAGATATATCAACACGATGGGCTCCCCTCGTTGCGGTTCGCTACCGATCATAACGCAGTGTAGAGATGATCACACTCAAGACCGCGCGTGCTTTCTATGAGCCCGCAAGAGCGGGTGCCCCTGCATTCGGGTGCCCCTTCCCCTCCGGGGCTGGGGGACCAGACACACGCGACGCCGAATGTGTTATCCATGTAACTGAACTGTTACCTATGTCCCCGAACACCTGTTACCCATGTCCTCGAACAGCAACACCATCCCGCACTCGGGTGCCCCTGCCCCTCCGGGGCTGGGGGACCAAACACACGCGACCACGCCTACTATCCATACTCCGAACAATCGCGCAAAAAAACGACGCCCCTCGCTTCAACAGAAGCAAGTGCGTCGCCTTTATACAATCGTCAGACAGAGACCGCCGAGCGCTCGGCGGCACGCAACCGTCGGCTTAGCCTTCGGTCATCATCTCCATCATTTCGGTCGTCGGGAAGATTTCTTCCAAGCCGCCGGTGAATAACTGCAACACCAAGTTGACAACAAAGAACACACCGAACGCCAGACCGAAGAGCAACGGATTACCGCCGCCACCAATAAAAGGAATTCCAAACATCGCAAAACCTCCAACGGCGAGGACCATACTTCTGGAACCGACGCTTCCCGCGTCCCTCCGCAAACCGGTGGATTATGCCGCTGAGGGGCTGAATTGGCAATTTGTGGGACCAATCTAGAGCCCTCTGCCTTACGTTGCGGGATGATTTGGTCGGAATTTTGAAAAAAATGAGAGAAGTCACCTCGTTTCCATCGGCTATTGGCAAGAATTGAGATTTCTATGTCGATACGACATAGGTGGGGCGCTGGCCATTCCGGCAGTTTCAATTCAACCCTCGAAAAGGGATTGACATGCAGATAGCAAAGAGACCCGGACGCGTTTCGATTCTACATGTGGTCGTTCTTACGCTGCTTGGCACATTTTTGGCGGCATGGGTCACTTTCACGGTTCCTGATGAGAGTGATTTTGTTTACACCGCATTTATTCCGGTTGACTGGGTTGCTCCCCAAGATTGCATATTCATATCCCGGAGCGGCATCGACATATATTGGGGATTCGGGCTAATTGGCGATGAATTCTCTTTACAGAAATGGCCGCGATCGCGCGATCTGAATTGGCTTGAACGCTGCGGCCTGGTCCTTCCCGAAATGCGACCCGGTATTCTTCCTAATCAGCTCGTTCCTAATCAAGGAATACGTATACCGTTCTGGTTACCGGTTTCACTCCTGCTAATCTTCGAGTTCTTCTTAATTCGTCGCCGTCGGCGCATGCTCGCACCATTTAGGAGCAACGAGCCTCATTGCGAAAGTTGTGGCTACTTGCTCAAACTCAACACGAGCGGGAGATGTCCCGAATGCGGCTCGCCGTTTGATCACGATGAATTTATTCAACGGCGGAATTCAACGCGCTTCGGTCGAATCGCCGCATGGCTCGATCGTCGCGGCCCCATTGTATCGTCATCACTCGCCTTGCTATTGGTTTTCTTTATGTTTGAGCCGGCACCCGGCCTGGGAAAGAGCATTCTCGATGGGCCAAAGCCGCCCGCAATTAATAGAGAAGTAATAGATTGTCCCAACCTTGTTGTAGAGTTCGGACCAATTGACGAATTGGCTCGCAAACTCATCAGAACCTACAAGCAATCAGAAAACGCCAACTTCTACACCGAAGAAGTCATCCCGCAGTCAGCAGGCTTACGAGCTGCAGTTAAAGAAATTATAGAAGTGAGCTGGCTTTTTCAGGTCGTGCGGATTCCAGATACTCTGATGTGGCCTCATAGCAAAGATTTCGCTTACGTCATTTCTGGATTGGATACAGACAAGCCAAGATATAACCTACCACCAAAATCCCCATCCTCTCCCGTTTTTTTCCTAGCTACAAGCACCCCCGTCGAAGATCCAATCCTTTTTCCTCGCATTCGTTATGCACTAATAATCGCTATCGGCTATTCACTCGATCTTTCGCATATGGATGGGCGCGGCGTGCAATGGGGTGGAGTAACAGACTTCAATAGACTTAATCGCTATTTACATCCCACAAAGTTTTACGGTGTATTACTCGACTCGCCAAATGACTTCGCGACCACTGATCTCATCTGTAAAGCGCTGGCTTTCGCACGCAATGAGGAACAATCGCTTACTTCGATTTCGCGTGTTTCAAGTTTCGGCCCAACATGGGACCGTCCGTGTCCGAAGTCTATCGCCAAAAAAATCTCGAAGGAATAACGTCAATACTCGCTGAAGAGTCAATACGCTACTCTTCAAATCTCGCAAAGATAACCATGGCACCGTCTATATGTTCTACTTGCCCATCCGTTACTTCAACGACTAAGTCGGATTTGAACGGTGCTTCAATATCGCTGATAAGTTCAGCCTCAACGTCGCTCATTAATTCTCGCTCTGCTAAAGTCGAACGCGAATCGAAAATACAAACTAGAGAGATCGTATGGTCTCCCAATACCACACTTACGCGTCGAAGTGTCGCCGGGACTTTTCCCCATAATGCCCGCTGTGCCCCGAGCATAGCTCTAACCCGCAAATCGAAATTACCCACCGGCCATTGCTCGCTCGGCCTCCCGATATTCTGCCCCACCATCAACCGATGACCGTCCACCGTCTCCAGCGCCATCTCGCGCATGCCCCATGGTTCGTCTTTTGGCTTCTTGCGGATCTCACCTCCGCACCGGTCGATGTTGGCCGCCGCTTGTTCGTGCCACGCATCGACGTCATCCACCACCAGATACCCGAAATACTGATGATCGCCCAACGTCGGAATCGGAATCGCATCGGCGCAGCGGCCCAGTTGAAACACCACCACGTCGCGCTGCATAAACACCCAATTGCCGGGATCGACGACATCGGCCGTGCAACCAAGCACGCCTTCATACCAGGCTTGCGACCGACCCAAATCGGGCACGGCGAGAACGTAGTGAGAGCGAAGTATTGCGTGCATGACGGTTCCTTTCGTTAGCAGGTCGGTGCGTCCGTCGGCGGCGGCGCCACCCTACGATAACCGCCCCGCCCCCATTTGATAAAATTGCGAAACCCGCACACGCCCGCGACCGAATAGCACGCGCCGCTCGCGCAGAGCACCACCGTCAGCGCCCAGTCGGGCAAAGGTCGAAAGCCCTCTTGCATCAAGACCAACACCACGACCAGCGCGAGGAAGGCATAGATAAACGCGTGATGAAAGCCCATCGCGATGCGATACGTACGCGGCTCCAGCGCCGCCCACGACAGCGCGACGACCAAATACGCACACGCCAGATACACCAGGAACGCCGTCGCCAACGGCACGCCCGCCCATCGATGCACAGCGGCCACCACCGCCAACCCGCCGAACAGCGCGGCAAGGCTATATCGCATCGCCTCCAACGGTGTAAGCGTTCGCTTGTCTGTAGAATCGACTAATGCAATGCCCGTGTCGTTTAACATGATCGACCTCCCGTTTCGTTATAGAGATCGTATCACGCAAATCGTCACCGCTCGATTTGAAACCGGGGGATTGTTTGTAATGAGGGATGGTGAGAGGCAAGGCGCAATCAATCAACGATTAAGTTAACGAGTATGCGACGATGAGAACCAATTTGGTTTCGACATCGAAGCGTACGATGACGCTAACAAATACGTCTCACCTCGCAAACCCCTACGCCGAAGGCGTTAAGACAACTAGCCCAGGGTTGACGCCGCAGGCGGCTACCCTGGGTTGGGAGGATGTATTGATAGTTCAACTCTGAAGGAGTTGCGCCAAACGCTGGTGAGAATGCAGTCCCCCAGCCCTAGAAGGGCAGGGGCAACCACGCAATAGATGGGGCACCCGATCATCGTTACCCATTCGATTCCCCAACCTTCGCTGGCGCGAAGGATGGGGCACCCGGCGACATGCTTCGCTGACGAGATCGTCCCCCAGCCCCAGAGGGGCAGGGGCACCCGACGGCGCGCACCGGCGTGGTGGAAACTAAATATTACACGTCGACTCCGCGCTTAATCGAAGCTCAACATCTTGCGATACTCTTCAAATCGCTTCTGCACCGTATCGCGATCGGCGGCGCGGAGGGCTGCCAGCGAAAAGTCTTCGATCGTGACCGACGCCACGCACGCACCGTATGCCATCGCGCGCTTCAGCGTCGCCGGATCGACCTTATCCACTTCGGCAATGTGCGCCATCATGCCGGCGGCAAAGCTATCACCCGCGCCCGTCGGGTCTTTCACCTTATCCGTCGGGAAGATCGGCAACGCGTACACCACTTCGTTCGTGATAAGCATCGCGCCGTGCTCGCCCTTCTTGATCACTACAAACTTCGGCCCCATACCTAAAATGTGACGACCGCACGCGATCAGATCGCTTTCATCCGGCACGAGCAATTTCGCTTCCGAATCGTTGAGCACCAATCCGTCGACCACGCCCAGCGTTTGCAGCAAATCTTCGCGAAACTCTTTGATCCACAAATCCATCGTGTCGCAGACCTTCAGCTTCGGCGACTTGAGCTGCTCGACAAAGCTGCGCTGCACCGCCGGGTGCGTGTTGGCCAGAAACACATACTTGGAATCCTGAAAGTTATCCGGAATCTTCGGAGGCGCTTCGCCCACGACGTTCAGGTCGGTCTGCAAGCTCTCGCGATTGTTCATGTCGCGTTCGTAGCGGCCATGCCAGCGGAACGTCTTCGATCCCTTGCGCACTTCCAAGCCCGAATGATCGATGCGGTCGGTCGCAAACACCTGCCGGAAGGACTCCGGGAAATCTTCACCGACGGCCGCCACCAGCCGCACCGGGTGCATCAGCCCCGCCGCCACGGCGAAATACGCCGCCGAGCCGCCCAAGACGTCGTCGGCACGGTTGCCTTCGGTTTCAATAGTGTCGATGCCGATCGTTCCGGTAACTAACAGTGACATGCGGGCCTCGCTCGCGGTTGAGGGTCATTTTTCGCGGAAACCCGCGATTTTGCGGGGGCAATCGCCGATGGTCAATAATATGGGGTGTTCGACTGCAGCCCCCGCGGCATAGAGTTAATCGAAGCAATACCAGCCATGACGACGACCCACCATCCCAATTTGCCCCACGCCGCGTGGACCCGCCGTGCGCTTGCCTGCGTTCTTGCGCTGGGCCTGCTCGGTGCCATCCTGCCCGGTTGCGGCGGCAAATCATCCCGCACGCACGACGACGGTCACGGCTACGTGGGCGAACGCGAGAGAAATCCCGAGGAGATCCCGGCAAATGACCGTCGCGTGATCATCGAGCGCCCGTCCGAACCGCGCAACTATCGCATCTCCACTCGCGATAATCCGAACACGACCGACGAGCCCAGCCGCACGACCCCGCCGCCGCCGCCCGTCACCGAACCTGCGCCATCGCGTCCGGAAGGGATCCGCATTTACGAGGTTCAGCCCGGCGACACGCTCTGGAAAATTTCCGACCGTTTCTACGGCCACAGCCGCCACTGGCGTCGGATCTACTCGGCCAATCGCAATCGCGTGGGCGACCCCCGCGAATTGCCCGTTGGGATTAAACTCATCATCCCATGAGCGGGGATGTTCGATCGAACCTTCAACTCGATACCGATATCAAGTTCCTAAAAGGAGTCGGGCCGGCGCGCGCCAAGCGCTTGGCCAAACTCGGCCTGCGCACCGTCGGCGATTTGCTCGAACACTTCCCCATGCGCCACGAGCGGCGCGAAGCGCGGCTAATTGAAAACCTCGACTACGGCATGACGGCCACCGTCGTCGGCCAGATCGCGCGCGTTAGCGCGACCTTCGGGCGCGGCGGTAAGACCATCCGCGCGGCACTGATCGACAACACCGGTCGTTGCAGTCTGACGTGGTTTCACGCGGGTTGGATCCAAGACAAAATCAAGCAAGGCATGGTGATTCGCGCGACTGGCAAGGTCAACGAATTTAGACATTTGCCGCAAATCGTGAATCCGCAGTTCACGGTGTTGGCCGACGACGCCGGACCGGTCGACGAGTCGGAAGCCCCCGAATTGGCGGGCGTTTACCCTGCCACCATGGAAGTGTCGAGCAAGGCCATCGCGAAACTCGTGCGGGCCAATCTCGACGATATGTTGCGCGCCGCCGATGAGCCGCTGCCTCGCGAGCTGCGCGTGCGGCGCGAATTACCCGGTCGACGGTGGGCGCTGCGCCAGATGCATCTGCCCGAGAACGACGACAAACGCGAAAAGGCGCGTAGCCGACTTGCCTATGACGAACTGCTATTGATGCAACTATCCGTGGCGCTCGCACGGCGCGCTCGCAAACATGCCGGTGCGGCTCAAGCCTTTGAAATTAACCCGCTGATCGACGAGCGAATTCGCGCACGCTTTCCGTTTGCGCTGACCGACGCGCAAAATCGCGCGATTGCCGACATCGCCGGTGATATCGCGAACCCTCGCCCGATGAATCGCCTGTTGCAAGGGGATGTCGGCTGCGGCAAAACCGTCGTCGCCCTCTACGCCGCCCTGCGTGCGATTGCCGGCAAGGCGCAGGCCGCGATCATGGCTCCGACCGAACTGCTGGCCGAACAACACTATCGCAATGCCCGCAAGTATCTCGACGGCAGCCGCGTGCGCATCGGCTTTATGCGCGGCGGCGTAAGCACGGCCGAGCGGCGGCAACTGCGACTGGGCGCGGCGGCGGGCCAACTCGATTTGATCGTCGGCACCCATGCGCTCATTCAGGAAGGCGTCGAATTCAAACAACTCGGCCTCGTCGTCGTCGACGAACAACACCGTTTTGGCGTTAAGCAGCGCGCCGCCCTGCGCGGTAAAGGCACGGCACCGCACTTTCTGCTGATGACGGCCACGCCCATCCCCCGCACCATGGCGCTGACGGCCTTCGGCGATCTCGATGTGACGGTCATCGACCAACTGCCGCCGGGCCGATCTCCCATTAAGACGCGTGTCTTTATGGAAAACGAAGCGCGCGAGGTGTGGAATCTCGTCAATCAGCGGCTCGTTGCCGGCGAACAAGCGTACGTCGTATACCCCGTGATCGAAGAATCGGAAAAGCTCGACCTGCGCGATGCGACGAGCGCCTTCGAGAAGATGCAAAATGGCCCGTTCGCCGATCGGCGCGTCGCCCTGCTGCACGGTCGCTTGCCGCGCGAAGAACGCGACGCGGTGATGAGCGCGTTTGCGGCTGGCGAGATCGACGTCTTGGTCGCCACGACAGTCATCGAAGTTGGCATCGACGTTCCCAATGCCACGTGCATGGTAATCGAACATTCGGAGCGCTTCGGCTTATCGCAACTTCACCAGTTACGCGGTCGCGTCGGCCGCGGCGACAAACCCGGCTATTGCTACCTGATCGGCGATAAACAAGAACGCGAACGGCTCAACATCATGGCGGGCACGACCGACGGATTTGAGATTGCGGAGGAAGACCTGCGCATCCGCGGGCCGGGTGAGTTTTTCGGTACGCGACAGAGCGGCCTACCCGAGTTGCGTGTCGCAAACTTGGCGGAAGATATCGATCTCATCATGCGGGCACGCGATGACGCGGCAACGTTGCTACGCAACGATCCGCATTTAGAAAAAAAAGAGAACCGACTACTCAAGCACGCATTAAAAGCAAAGTACGGCCCGGCGATGGAATGGATTTCAGCGGGGTAAGTTTAGAGCTTTGAGCAAATGGCAATCGTGTGCGACGAACCCGCTGTAGCTAGTGCAATGCAGCCGTGTTGTTGGTAATCGTAAATTGACGCAATCGAATCCTTACGCCGAAGGCGTTACGCCTATTAGCCCAGGGTTGACGCGTAGCGGCTACCCTGGGTATTCGGTTTCTTTACAGCACTTAACTCTGAAGGAGTTGCGGCATCGATTAGGCGCTGGATGCCGCAACCCCGTTGGGTTTGAACGTCGCGTTGGATAGCTAACCCCGGGTAGCCGCTGTTGCGGCAACCCGGGGCTAGTTGACATAACGCCCTTGGCGTATTTCCTTTATGCGATCCGACCGCAATGTCCATAGTTCACGGCTTCGGCAAAGTCCGTCGAATGAAAGAGTACATCTCATGCTATTAGGCTAAGCCACAGGCTATCGATTATTGACATCGATTCGTTGTATATTTGGGAGAGCGCTCCACTTCGTCGCCGCGGCTCTGAACGGGGATACCGCCGAGACCTTCAATTCACGGCGTTGCCCTACCGGGACGAAGAATCCTATCAAACCGTCGCACCTTACCAACCTATCTGCTTCGTAAACTGAAAAGAGCCTTGCGGCTTTTTCATTCCGTATACCGCCATCTCAATGGCGTCATTCATGTCGCGCTCGAAGCCGTTTTCAAAACCCGAGCGCGTATAGATCACGGTGCCATCCGGGCCAATCACGAAAATCGCGGGCAGACTTCGCACGTTATACCGACCGGCAACCGCTTCTCCCTTTAGCAAACACGAATACGTCGCGCCGTGCTTCGCCAACTCGGCAGCCGGGTCTTCGAGGTCGCGATCTTCAAAACAGTTGACCGCGAATACATCGACGGGCTGTTGGTCGTAACGCTCGTGCACCGCTTGCATATGCGGCATGACCAACTTGCACGGCTTGCACCAACTCGCCCAAAATTCCAACACAACAACACGACCGCGCAATGCGGATAGCCGCACCGTCTTGCCTTTAGATGATTTCAATGAGAAGTCAGGCGCTTCGGCTCCGACAGCAATCAAGTTGGTATTGAGCGCGTCAAACTCGCGCCGCTCGAACCCTTCCGGCACCGGCGGAACGAACGTTTCATCATCGAATGCCGGCGCGATATCGAGATTGGTCAGTTGCAACACCGTTGCGCCCGTGACCTTGCCGCCCATGATCACTTTGCGTTCCACACGTCGCGGCAAGTAATCAACCACGCCGAAGTACCAGCGCGTGTCCACACCCTTGCGACCGTAAACCACGTCGATCACGTGACAATCCGTTTCGCCGACCTTTTCGATTCCAAGGTACGCGCGCGACTTGCCGTTGATCTCATCGCTGAACGGCGTCGGGTGAAAGTACTCCAACATAAACAACGGACGGAACGGTTTGACCAACTCTTCGGCACCATCGCCGCCTTCGGCGTAGATGTTGCGGCTGAAATCGAGCCGGACGCGCTTATGTCCGTCGGTGGCAACATCGAAACGACGCGAGAACCCGCCCGTCTCATACTCACCCTTAAATCGAAACGCGTCGCGCGGCTCGTCGTTCGCAGGTGCTTCGCCTAAGTGAAAGGCGCCCATCAAGCCGCGTCGTTCCTGGCGTGCGTCGACGTGGCCGTCGATCCGCGTGACCCGCTCGGCGGCAGAACCGATGCCGAACAGTGCGACGTCGTAAGAGAGCGCCCGGACCTGCCGGGTGGCGGCGTCGGCCTTTTGCAGCAGTTCGACCAAATCGGGCTTCGCATCGTCACCGGCCAAGACCCCAGCAGGCATTCCAGCCAAGGCGAACAAACCCATGCCCGCGACCAATATCGCCCGATAACAAGGCAACGTTTTTTGAGTCATTTTCGCGTCCATACGCCATAAAAAACGCCGTGGAACGGGCAATCTCACCCGATCCACGGCGAAAAGTTTAGTGATCTGACCTTAGCGGAACCGCAGGCTTAAGCTTCGGCTTCCTTCTGCTTCTTCTTCATCTCGTCGAGCGACGCCTGCAGTTCGACCTTCATGCGGCCCTCGGCCATATCAACGGCCTTTTGTTCGAGTTCCAACGCTCGCTTGAAATCGCCTTGCTCGGCCAGCACCCACGCGTAAGTGTCGATGATCGACGGGTCTTTCTCGTCGCTCAGCTTCATCGCCTTCTTAACGGCCAACAGCGACAGGTCCAGATCGCGGGCTTCGGCGAAATCCTCGTGCTTGATCAACTGCCACGAGAACATGTTGAGGTTGGTTGCATCTTCGGTGCGACCGACCAGCTCGCGCCCGTACTTGGCCGCGTCCTTCTTCTTATCCATCTTAACCTGGAGCAGGTGATAGCGACCGAACTCGGCAGCGAAGTCATCTGGGTTGATCTGGAGCAACTCGCCCATCGCGTCGAACGCCTTTTGCCATTCTTCATTGGTGACGGCGTTGCGAACCTTCGCGAGCACTTCTTCCTTGTGCTTCTCTTCGGCCTTTTGTTTTTCGGCGAACTTTTCCCAGCCCTTTTCATCACCGGCAAGCTTTGCGATCGTATCGCCAAACGCATCGTCCATCGGGTGACCGATCCACTTGATCTTGCCACCGTTAACGACGAATGCACACGGAATGCCTTGCTGCTCGGCGGCACGCATCCAAGCCTTATTCGTCTTGCCCTTATCGTCGATCGCTACCGTGTAGCGCATCTTCTTATCCCAACCGCCTTCGAGGAAACGCGTCACGAGCGCCTTATCTTCTTCGGTCACGCCCACAAACGTAACGCCCTTATCCTTAAAGAAGTCCTGCATGTCGGAGAGATGCGGAATGCCGCGCAAGCACGGGCCACACCACGTTGCCCAAAACTCCACGACAACGACAGCCTTTTTGTCGACTTTGCTCAAATCAATCGGATCGCCTTGCACCCAGTCTTTGATGTGCAACTGTGGCGCGTCGTCGCCGACATCGAGTTTCGCCAAAGCAGGCTTGGCGCCCAACAATCCGACCAATGCGGCAAGTATCAATGCTTTCTTCACGTATCGCTCCTAGCGGTTTGGTGTCTATCGAATGTAGGTATCGGTAAAACCCTGCAACGGGCTATTCCGAAGGGCGGGTGCCCTATTTCATTGAGTAACGTTTTTTTGGGGCCGGTAGTTCGCACAGATCGCGATTGCACGTGCGCAAACGAACACACCGAGCCGTTTATTAGCTTGAGGGGGCATTATAGAAGCCGTGTATCCGCCCAACCATCCGGAAATTCCAATTCGGCGGCAGCGGCAAAATCAGCCTTTTTGGGTCTTTTCGGCCGATTTGACCCGCGCCTGCTTCTTATTGAGCTCTTCGTTAATGACCTTGCCAATCTCCGTCATCTTCTGCGGTCGAAAGCCCCGTTCGGCCATCAAAATCTTCCCGTCGGTCCCGATGACGTAAATCGTAGGAATGCCGCGCACCAGATACGCGTTGGCCGCCTGATCGCCCTCAAAAAGCTGCGGATAGGTAAAGCCCTTGGTCTTGAGATATTGCCGAGCCCGGGCGTCGCCACCGCGCTCGCGGCAGTTGACGCTGTACACCTTCACTGCCTTGTCCTTGAACTCGTCGGAAAGCTGTTGCAAATACGGCATCGCCATCTTGCACGGCCCACACCAGGATGCCCAGAAGTCAATCACCACCACCTGGCCGCGCAGCGACTTGAGGCTGACGTCTTTGCCATCGGCATCGGGTAGCGTCCATTCCGGCGCTTCCGTACCCTTGGCCAACAGACCATTGCCGCCCCGATTGGCCGTATTCGTCGGCGTAAGCGAAGGTCGCACCAAACTGCGATAAGCCGTCGGCGTGCTGAGCGGCTCAAACAACGACGCGTCGAGTTGTGGGTTCACTTTCAAATCGCGAACGAGAAATATCTCCGCATTCATCGGCGTCGTGCGACTCGTCTGAATCATCCGCCTGAGCAACAAATCTTCTTTACCGATGAAGAACCGCGTTAACCGCATGCCCTTTGCATCGTACGCCACTTCAACCACATGACAGTCAACGCCGTCGACCGTCTCCTCGCCTACCAAGTTTCGCTCGGCGGCTTTCATCTCCGTCGCGTAGGCCTCGTTCGTTAGAAAAAACGGAGGGAACAGCGCGTCTTCTTCTTGGTGCTGCACCGTCTTGGTCGCGCCGCGATCGAAAGTGCGGCGACCGTGATCGATATGCGTAATCCAACGCCCCGTGTTCACGTATTCAAACTCGGTCGGCGACTTCGCCTGCGGATACATGCGCGTGCCGACCATGTTGACGCGCGTGAACTGTCGCGACCCGTCCATTGCCGCTCTCACTGTGCCGTCGGTGATCGGCAATCTCTTCGACAAGATCCCGTCGCCCAAGTGGCTGGCTGTATAGGAAACAGCGCGAAGCTTGGCTGCGGCCTTCTGCGCTTGCAGCAACAAGTCATCGGCGTTGCCGATTTTGGAGGGCTTGCTTTCGGCCGCAACGGGCAGCGCCCAAACGCATACCAACGCGCAGATCGTTATCAACTTCTTCATAAGGGAAACACTCCAGTCGGGCCGGTTTCGAATCGTGCCCGAACGTTCGATATCGCAAGAATCTGCAGGTTCTATTCTATTAGGACGCAGCGCACGCCGACGTGGCTGCTGTGCGGCTTCTCATCGGTCGGTCAAAACCTAGAACTCCAGAGTATACCACAGATCGGGACCACACCATTGCACTTCGGACCTGCGAATCGGCCGCACATCCGCGATTTTCGCCACTCCCTGCCCGCCCAGGGCCGAAAGCGACCGATTCCCGCCCACCAGCCGTGGCGCGACGTAGATCTCTGCACGATCCACCAGCCCCGCGTCCCAAAATGCGCCGAGCACCTCGCTGCCGCCCTCGACCATCAGATTTGTGCAGCCGCGCTTGTGGAACAGCGCCAGCAACGGCGGCAGCGAAATCTTCCCGCGCCGACTCGGCAACACGTGCACCTCGCAACCGGCCCGCTCGAGCAAACGTCGCTTCCTCGCCGTCGCCGCGTCGGTCGTCGCGATGAGCACAGGGCACGCCGATGCCGACGTAACGAGCTTCGACGTCGGTGGTGTTCGCAATTGCGAATCGAGCACCACACGCGTCGCGATACGTTTCGGTTTGGCGAGCCGTGCGGTTAGTTCCGGATCGTCGGCAAGCACGGTGCCGCTACCGACGAGAATTACATCGACCCGCGCGCGCAGTCCATGTGCCTGTTGCCGCGCGGCGCGGGATGTGATCCATTTGGAGTCGCCCGTGCGTGTCGCGATCTTGCCGTCGATGGATTGGGCCCACTTCAACGTAATGAACGGTCGCTTATCAAGATGAAAGGTACGAAACGGCGCGATAAGTCTTTCGGCGTCTTTCTTTAAGAGCCCCAGCTCGACCTGCACACCGGCGGCGCGCAGCTTCTTGATGCCGCGACCGGCCACGAGCGGATTGGGGTCGCGCACCGCCACCACCACGCGCTTGACGCCGGCTTCGATCAAGGCATCTGCACATGGCGGCGTTTTACCGAAGTGCGAGCAGGGTTCGAGCGTTACGTAACACGTTGCCCCCTTGGCCTTTGCCCCAGCGGCGCGCAACGCGTTTGCCTCTGCATGCGGCTTACCGAATTTGCGATGATACCCGTCGCCAACCACGCGATCGGCTTTCACCACGACGCATCCGACCATCGGGTTGGGTTCGACGAAACCCTCACCACGCCGCGCCAAATCGAATGCGCGTTGCATGTGGAGATGATCGGCTTGGGTCCATTTCGGCATGTAGTTGTTTCGTTTTTGTGATGCGAGATAGATTAAGTTGTACGGTTATGGTGCGTCGAGGGACGCACCCTACATTTACTCCCTCTCCCTTGCAGAGAGAGGGCTGGGGTGAGGGTTGCAATTCGCGAGCTGCAACTGCGATCTACCAAGGACTCAACACGCGACGGGAATCCCCCTTAATTACCCGACTAACGAATAATCGAATCTGCGTATCCACCACCCCGCAACGTTCTGACCTGCACCGCTTCCTTACCAACATTATGCACGAAATTCACGCGGCGGCTCTCCTTTGGTTCAGTCGCAGGTGGTAGATCGCGATCTTGACGCCCACCCAGCGAGTCACACGTTCGAGCGTTCGAACCCACGC
>Ga0207422_1002180_pt1 | contig 28370 bp, 26 predicted proteins | sample MarCyaLeptolynsp_FD_187757 | JGI IMG/M metagenome (GOLD analysis project Ga0207422, IMG submission 187757) | Marine cyanobacterial communities from Panama - species 1 Leptolyngbya sp. (SPAdes) | ecosystem: Environmental > Aquatic > Marine > Unclassified | place: Panama: Panama City | collected... | reverse complement strand
TGTCCGGTGTCGCTCCAATCGGAACATGGTGGGCATCGGTGCCGCCAAACCGCTGGCCGCAAGACGAAAGGGCGATCGAATATGCAAGGTCGCACTGGGTTGAACCGTTTGGTGACCGGCGGCAGGAGATTGTGTTTATCGGAGCGGGCATCGACTGGCCGGCGCTGAAGTGCCAGCTCGACGAATGCCTGATCGCAGAAGATGACGGGGATGATCTGAGCCAGTTCAAAGATCTGCCCGATCCGTTTCCTGTCTACCGCATGGCGGAGAAAGCTGCATGAGCCTGGCACAAACAAGCTATCAGCCACAGCAATACGCACGCGACGTCCTGATGGGCCGAGACCCGGAGATCCTGGAAGACATCAACAGCTCCGGGGTTGCGGCGTCGATCTGGACCCGCACCTGCAGTCAAGACTTTCAGGGTTGGGTCGACGGCCTGCCGATGGAGCAGCTGCCAGAGTTGCGTACGGTCGTTCCCGTCCATCTTGCCGAGGCGGCGGCGATCGCCGCCTGCGAGCAGGTGCAGCTTCCCCTGTCTGCGGAACGGGACATGCTGACGGGTGACGTTGGCGCACTTGCGCTGATCCTTTCCAAGGCACTGGATGTGCAGCAAGTCCGGATCAGACTGGATGTTTCGGACGAGGTGATGTGCCCGAAGTTTCACGTCGACAATGTGCCGGCGCGGCTATTGTGCACCTATCGCGGAGCCGGCACGGAATATGTTCTTGCAGGCGCGGAAGATGACGCTCGACAAATCAGTCAGGTCGGACGCGGCGCTGTTGGACTGTTCCGTGGTGGTGCCTGGCCCGGGGAAGAGCGCACCGGTCTTTTGCATCGATCACCGGATCCGGCAGCGGGCGGAGGTGCGCGCCTGCTTCTCGTGATCGATCCGGTGGCCTGAACAAAGCGACACAGATTGCTGGAACGCGCGCAGGCTGTGTTCTCAATCCGTGCGAAGTCCATAGAGTTTCTCGACTGTCGTATGATCGCTGACAGAGCTCCAATGCGACGCGACTGTTTGAACCTGAAACTCGACTTTGCTGTCTTCGTATTGGGTATGTGGCCAGTCACTACCCCAAACGACATGCCCGTCTTCAAGCATATTCAATAGTTCCTCGCCATGCGGCCTGACATCGAATGGTGTTCGATAAGGAGCTGAAAACTTGAAGAAAAGATTCGATCGGTCCTTCAGGGTTTCAACCGCTCTGATCATGGGGTCTTCGCGGGGCTTCGGATCCGATGGCAGTCCGAAGTGATCGATGACAAGATCGAGACCCTGATCGGCCAAAATCGATAACTGCGAAGCAAGCCGTGGTCCTTCCAGATGCAGCTCGAGATGAAGACCGTGCGCACGGAGCATCTCGAAAAACTTCTGGCTAGGTACCGAGGCCGAGTTCGGGAGGTTTGAGCTTCCAACAAGGTTCCAGCGCACGCCGCGAACACCTGTGCGCACAAGCCGGTCCAGTTCCTGGCCGGCGACATCGAGTGGAACAACCGCAACTCCTGCGAATTTTTCCGGATTCAGCTCTTCAAGCGCATTGCAGAGCTCGGTGTTGTCTGTTCCCAGAAAACTGACCTGGACAATCACTCCCCCCGCGAGCTTCTGGCGATCGAGCTTTTCTTTCCATGCGCAGAGTGGAGCTGGCGCCTTCGGGACATACCTTGCTTGCGAGATTGCTGTGACGGTCTCGTAGACATGGGCATGGCAATCGAATTGAAACATCACTCACTCCTCTAAATTCATATATATGACTAGTTGACTAAATCAATCAAGCCTGTTTTAGTGTGATGCACAGGAGAGTGTTCATGGCCACAAGTTCGCTAAGCTCGGATGATCGTCTGCCAGCCTATGTCAGGCTGCGGGATACGCTGACCGCACGCATCGCTGCGGGGGAATGGACGCCGGATGCGCCGATACCTTCGGAGATGCGACTGGCCAAGGAATACGGTCTTTCCGTCGGTACGGTTCGCAAGGGTGTCGACGGACTTGTCGATGAGGGGCTGCTGGAACGGCGGCAGGGATCCGGCACCTATGTCCGTGCACCTTCGTTTGACGCGACCCTTTTTCGTTTCTTTCAACTTCGTGAAGCGGACGGATCGAAGCGCGCAATCCCGTCGAGCCAACTTATCGTGCGGGCGGTTGCAACAGCGCCCGAGGAAGCGGCCGAAGCTCTAGGGACGAACAAAGTTTTCAAGACCCTCCGCTTGCGCAGCCTCTCGGATGTCCCTGTTCTTTACGAAGAAATCTACATTCCGGCGAACCGTTTCGAGGGTTTCGTCGAATTGCCGGCGAAGAGTTTCGGACCTCTGCTCTATCCGCTTTATTTCGAACGCTTCGGCGTGCTGGTCAAACACGCTGTCGATGACCTGTCTTTCGGGCTGGCAAGCGAGCCGGTCGCACAACAACTTCGGCTGAAAGCCGGGGATCCCATGGCGGTCATCCGCCGCACTGCCTTTGACCTCAAAGACAAACCGGTGGAATGGCGCATCGCACACGGCAGCGCGGCGCAGTTTCGCTACCGCAGCGAGATTTCTTGATAACACCTTACAGGGAGGAAAAAATGAAACTTGGAACGACACTGGCCTGCCTTGCCGCGGCCACGATCCTTTCAACGCCTGCTTTGGCGGAATATCCGGAGCGCAGCATTGAGCTGACCATTCCGGCCGGGGCCGGAGGCGGCACCGACACGAGCGCTCGCAAACTGGCCATCCTGCTGGAAGAAGCTCTTGGACAGTCAATCGCGATCCTGAATGTGTCCGGTAGTGGTGGTTCGGTTGGTGCGACGCAGTTCATGCAGGCTAAGCCGGACGGATATTCGCTTTTCGCAACCTGGAACAGCCCGCTCACAACCGTACCTCAAGTCCAAAACGTGGCCTATTCGCTCGAGAGCTTTACGCCAATCGCGTCGACCTCCGAGACCGCGTATACCTTGTGCGTCAAATCCGATTTTCCGGCGACTGACGGAGCAGGATTTCTTGCGGAGCTGAAGGCAAACCCGGGCAAATATACATATGCCAACGACGGGATCGGCGGGACCATGCAGCTGGCCGCTGAACGGATCTTCCAGGCGAAGGGCATCGAGGCCGTTGCAATTCCCTTCGGAGGAGCCAAGGAATCGCTGCAGAATTTCCTGGGCGGTCATGTCGACATTTATGGCGGGTCCATTTCGACCGTCCTGCCCCATGTCGAGGCCGGGACGGCGGTTTGTCCGATTGTGACCTCTGCTGCCGATGTGCCGGCCCTTCCGGGTGCTTCGGGACTGGCCGCGCTCGGACTTGCGGACAAGGAAACGCTGCTTTGGCGCGCGATCCTCGGACCGCAAGGCCTTGATCCCGAAGTTGTTGCAAAGCTCGCTGATGTTATCGAGGCCGCTGTCAACGATCCGGGATATGTGGAGTTCCTTGCGACGAAGGGTGAAGTGCCAAATGTCGTCAAAGGCGAGGATCTTGGCCAGCGCCTGCAAAACGAGTTTGACGGATTGGCAGAAGTCTCCAAGGCGCTCGGCCTCTAGGACATGGAAAGACGTCAGGACATCGCGCTCGGAGCCATTTTCATGGCTGTGGGAATCGCCGCTGCCTTCGGGGCGACCGCTTATCAGGGAGCAGGGGGGATCTACCCTCTGGTTCTTGGTATACTGCTGGCAGTTCTCGGCATCCTTGTGGCTCTTCGAGCCATCCGTTCACGCAGTTCCGCGGAACGGATCCTGATCGAAGCTCCGGCTAAACTCTGGATGGCAGTTGCGGCAGGCGCGCTCTATATCGCGCTTGTCGTGCCGCTCGGATTTTATACCGCCTCGCTCCTCTTGATGCTTGCGATGCCGTTTGCGCTCGGTTTCCGTCGTTTCGCCTATGCTCTCAGCGTCGGCGTCATCTTTATAGCCATTGTTTACGGTGTCTTTTCCGTCCTTCTGGAAAAGCCGCTGCCACGCGAGGCCATCGTGAGAGTGATCGACGGGGGCGCCTGATATGGATTTTTACCTCAATGCGCTTACGGGCGTCCTTACTCCCGGTCCATTGCTCGCCATGATTGGCGCAACGGTGCTCGGCGTGTTCATTGGGGCTCTGCCGGGATTGAACCCGGTGATGGCGATTGCACTGCTGCTGCCCCTGACCTACTCCATGGACCCGCTTGTTGCACTCGGAATGGTCGCAGGCATCTACAACGGCTCCATGTATGGCGGTGCAATTCCGTCCATCCTCTTGCGTATCCCGGGAACACCCGCGTCGATCGCCACCACGTTCGACGGTTTTCCAATGACCGAAAAGGGCGAAGCATCCAAGGCACTGAAAATCGCCTGCTGGTCTTCGGCCATCGGCGGCATGGCGTCCGCCGTCGCTCTGATGACTATCGGTCCTTTGCTGGCGAAGGTCACATTGCTGTTCGGTCCGGCGGAGTATTTTTGGATCGCGGTCTTTGGCATGGCCTCGGTCGGGGTCATGGTCGGTTCCGATCCGGTGAAAGGTGTCATGGCCGCGGCACTTGGCCTTCTGATCGGTACTATGGGTATCGACAGCCTGTCCGGGCAGGCGCGATATACATTTGGACAAACCTGGCTTCTGGGTGGTCTCGACCTGATTGTCGTGCTGGTTGGCCTCTACGCGCTGCCACCCGTGCTTCATCTGGCGGAAAAATCCGATTTCAAGGGTCTCTCCGCTGCCGCGCTCAAGCTGCGGGAGGTCCCTTTCAAGCAGGGCGAGATATTGGGTCTTGTACCGACCTGGCTGCGCTCGTCCGGCATCGGCATCGCCGTCGGTATCCTGCCGGGAGCTGGTGGCAACATTGCCGCCTTTCTCAGTTACAACGCCGCCAAAAACAGCGCCCGGGACGGTGATGGTTTCGGCACCGGAAACCCGAAAGGCGTCGCGGCTGCGGAGACCGGCAACAATGCAGACAATGCCGCTTCCATGATCCCGGCGCTTGCGCTGGGAATTCCGGGGAATGTCGTTGCCGCACTGGTTCTCAGCGCCCTGGTGATCCACGGTTTGCAGCCGGGACCACAGCTTTTCCATCAAAACCCGGTTCTTGTCGGTGGCTTCATGATGGAGATGTTACTGACGTCGATCCTCATTCTCTTTCTCGGAGGCGCCCTGGCGACACGTGTTTTCGCCCAGTTCCAACGCCTCCCAGGCGTGCTTCTGGTGCCTTCGATCCTGATCCTGATGTGTGTCGGTGTCTACGTGATCAACGGACGCCCGATCGATTTGTGGGTGATGTTCCTGGCCGGTGTTGCCGGATACTTCCTGGAGAAGGTGAAAGTACCGCTCGCTCCGATCATCCTTGGAATGATCCTGGGGCCCATGGCCGAACAGAGCGTTCGCCGAGCACTCCTCATCAGCCGAGGCGATGCAACGGAATTGCTCACGCGGCCCTTATCCGCAACGCTGGCGATCGCAACCCTTCTTGTCCTGGTATGGCCGATTGTCAAAGCCTTCAAAAACAGGCGCGCAAGCTAGTTCCGGGTGCGGTGCAGGTGAAACCGGTTCTGGTGTGACGACTACTTGTTGCTTCGTTTTCCGGCGATCGAACCGGTGAGGTGTTTGCGGTATCGGCCAGCGACCCTGCCGGCAATGATTGCAAGAACCGAACAGGGCATCGGGATCGCGCTGCCACCAGTTCTGGACTTTCCATGGTGCTGCGCTAGGTCCTTCTTCATGACATTTCAGATACTGCGTGCCTTCGTCTTACTTTTGCTGACTACCTCGTCCGCGTTTGCCTGGGAGGCCAGGATAGGGCGGATCTGCGAGCTGATCCATGATGGCGACACCGCATCCGTCCGTGTCACTTTTGACCCGTCGATCCCGGAATACGCCATTGCAATCACGCCGAAAGGCGTTTGGCAGCAGGGTCCGCTGTTCGCCATGCGGTTCGACGGGCCGCGCGGGTTGACCATCACGACCGACCGGCATGTGCTGTCCGGAGGCGGAGCGACCCTGACCGTTACGGACAGGGGCTTCGGAAATGTTCTGAACGGGCTTGAATTCAATCACACGGCGACAGCGCTTCTGGGGGACCGGTCGGTCGCTGTCCCGCTGGCGGGTGCCGCTCCGGCGGTGCAGGAGTTTCGGGCCTGTTCTGCCGGATTGAATGCCTGAGCAGCAGCCATGCCGATCCGATGCCGACCGGGCGCGGCTCCGGTTCAGGCCAGCTTCATGGTGACGATCCCGGCGACGATCAGAAGCGCGGCGACAGCGCGCTGAATGTTGATTGTTTCGCCCAGGAACCAATACCCAACGACAAAAGCACCGACGGCGCCGATCCCGGTCCAGATCATGTAGCTGCTACCAAGTGGAAGCGTACGCATTGAAAGGGACAAAAGTCCAAACGAGGCCACCATTGCGACCAGCATGACGAGTGTCGGGACCAGCCTTGTGAACCCGTGCGATTCCTTCATCGCAAAGGCCCAGACGATTTCAAGAAGACCGGCGGCAAACAGGAATATCCATGCCATGGCTATTCTCCATTGCGGGCCGTCCCGATTGGTTGATTGAGATCAAGTGGAGGCCGTCCCCCATGCGTCAGATGGGGGCGGGCCGAAGCGATTCAAATGAAACTTTGGTAAGCTTTGCCGATGAGCCCCGGCGTTCGCCGGGGCTATTGCCGGAACGGTCCGGGCTCAAACCCGGTTGAGCAGTCTTGCGCGGATTGTGTTCGGCAGGGCGCGGATTTCCTCCAGGATGCGGACCGGGTCCTCGACGGGGCTGTCGACATCCAGAACAACATAGCCGATATCGAGGTGCGACTGCATGAACTGGGCGTGGATGTTCAGGTTGTGCCGCGTGAACAGGTCGTTCAAGGTGCGCATCGCACCCGGCGCGTTGTGGTGAACCTGAATGAAGCGGGTCGCATCGGTGCCCTTGGGCAGCTGCACCTGGGGGAATTCGACGGCGCCGATCGTTGAGCCGACGTCGGAATATTCGACCAGGCGCTTGGACACCTCTTCGCCGATCCGGGCCTGGGCTTCCTCGGTCGACCCGCCGACATGAGGTGTCAGGATGACATTGTCGATACCGCGCAGGGGCGAAGTGAACTCATCCTTGTTGGACTTCGGTTCCACCGGGAAGACGTCGATCGCCGCACCTGCCAGATGATCCGACCTGAGCGCTTGTGCCAATGCATCGATATCGATGACCTTGCCACGCGCATTGTTGATCAGAAACGCGCCCTTTTTCATCTTGGCGATTTCTTCGGCGCGGAACATGTTGCGGGTTTCAGGAGTGTCGGGAACGTGCAGGGAGACGACATCGGCCTGCGCGAGCAAGGCATCCAGGCTTTCCGCCGGCGCGACATTGCCATGCTGCAGCTTGTCGACCATATCGAAATAGATGACGCGCATGCCCATGGCCTCAGCCAGATTGGAAAGCTGCGTGCCGATGTTGCCGTAGCCGACGATGCCGAGGGTCTTGCCGCGGATCTCGTGGGAGCCGGCAGCAGTCTTCAGCCAGCGTCCTTCGTGTGCAGCCGCCGATTTCGTGAAGACACCGCGCAGCAGCATGACGATTTCCGCAATCGTCAGCTCCGCCACTGACCGCGTGTTGGAGAAGGGGGCATTGAAGACCGGAATGCCGCGATTCAGCGTGCCACCCAGGTCGACCTGGTTGGTGCCGACGGAAAAGCAACCGACCGCGACGAGGCTCTTGGCGGCTTCCAGAACCTCTTCGGTTACCTGTGTCCGGGACCGGATGCCGAGGATCTGAACATCCTGCATCTTTTCGATCAGGGCATCCTTCTCGAGTGCGCCGGGCAGCACTTCCACGTTGGTGTAGCCCGCCTTTTCAAGAACGGCGCGGGCAGTTGGCGAAATCCCCTCCAGCAAGAGCCAGCGGATTTGGTTTTTCGGCCGGGACAGACCGTGGATCATGGGCTTGAAGCCTTATGCTGAAATCGGGATGCTTACGACGCCTGGGTGGCGGGAAGCGCCGGTGTCGTATACGCGCTGATCCGTGTCGCGTCTAGGCCGTCGGCGCCAAGAATTGTTCCCGCTTTGCCGGTGCGGCCACAGGCCGTTCGAGCGGGCACGAGCGCTGCTTCAGATAGGTGTCTGTTTCAATTCGGTGTGGGAATTGCAGCGTTAAAGTTGCAACAGTATTGGCCGCAGTGTAGGGGTGTTTCATTGTCCGGCAGGCATGAAAGGTGCATGTCCTTATGCTACGTTTTGATTGCGCCGTTTTTGACTACGAGCCTTACCCGATCTGTTACTCGACCGATGTTATCGATGCGGAAACGTATGCGCGCCTCGTGGAAACCTATCCCGATCGGGAGCTGTTCGAATACAAGCCAAACCTTGGGCACAAATACTCGCTGTCCGAGGTCAACAATCCGGTAAACTACCAGAATTTCCTGGACAACAGTCCGGTCTGGAAAGACTTTTACGAACACGTGAAATCTCCGAGATTTGTCGGCAACATTCTCGAAATGCTTGCTGCCAACAACATTGATCTCGGTTTGAGACGCATTCGAGTGCTAAGCGGAAAAAGCAAACGGAAAGCCAGTCTGCTGAGCCGTATCCGACGGCAAACAGAGTTGAATGCCCGGTTCGAGTTTTCGATGATGCCTGCGGACGGTGGGCAGATTGTTCCGCATACCGATGCCCCGGACAAGATCATCACGTTGGTGATATCGATGATGGAGCCCGGCGAGTGGGACATGGGCTGGGGAGGAGGGACCTCCGTCTGTCTTCCGAGCGACAGGACCCGTGTCTTCAATCATATGAACAAGGCTTTGCCATTCGACCAGGTGGACACGCTGAAGACGTTTCCGTTCGAACCCAATCAATGCGTCCTGTTCGTCAAGACCTACAACTCCTGGCATCACGTTGCGCCGATGTGCGGACCAAAAGACGCGCCCCTGCGGAAAACGCTGACGATCAATATTGAAAGCCGTGTGTGAGGGGCCGGTCGGTCAGGCCGGGCGGCGCAAGCGTTTCGCATCCTTTTGATCAGCCTTCGACTGGACGACACGTCTGGCGGGCGGACCGGGCCTGATGCTCAGTTGCGTGTCTTCAACCTGTCCGCGACGGCCTGGATGGTGGCATCGTCGTAGCCGAGCCTCAGGTCTATCTTCATAAAGTCTTTCAGTTCGGCTTCTTCCCGGATCTGCCATTCACGGCTTTCGCCGCTCTCGATGCATCGGGCGCGTCCGTTCAGAAAGCTGAAGAAACCTGTCTCCGTGAGCCGGTAGAATTTGAGGTTTCCGGCGAAGGACTGCATCGGCGAGAGAGCGCACACGAAGTTGGCGGCCTCGATATCTTCATCGCGGACGTCGACGCGGTCGAAACCGTAAAGCGGAAACCAGCCGGCGCTGGTCTTCCTTTCAAGAACATGTTCCCCGGACTGGTTTTCAAAGCGAATGCGGTAAACCTGGTCCCGGATCGTCTGTTCTTCATCCGGCACGATCTTCACGGGTTCTGCCGGCGCTTGACCGCCAAAACCGGCATCGACCAGCCATTCATCTCCGTCCAACGGGACCACGAAAGCCAGGTGCGTTCTGGCACCGCCCTGCGCTTCGCCCATGCGCACGCGCGCGAGCACCCGGCGGTTCGTGAAACCGAGTGCATCGAGAGCCTCGCCAAGCAGGGTGTTCACCTCGAAACAATAGCCGCCGCAGTTTGCAAGCACGAGCTTTTGCCAGAGGCTTGCGGGATCAAGGTCGGGCACTTTTCCTGAAAAGGGCATCACGTTTTCAAACGGAATGGCGCTGATCTGCGCAGTCTGCAGCTGCTTCAGTCCGCCCACGTCCAGCGGACAGTTTTCAAGTCCGATGCGATTGAGGTAAGTGGCAAGTTCAAAGGGCATAACGGGATCCGGGCAGATGAAAACGCCCGCCGGATGTAAGACGCCCGCCTGCGAAGGTAAAGAGGGCGGAGGCCAAAGTCTGTTTCGCGCCAAGGCTGTTCCCGGGGCCAGGATCAGGTCCGGGACAGCGCTCCGCTCGCGACCACGCATCCAACTCAAAAAAGCTCGCAGGGCGCACGTTCAAACAGGATTGGTGACACGAACTGACAAACTCATCCTGAGGAGCGCGTAAGCGCGTCTCGAAGGAGGGGCTGCATGTTCGGGTTCTTCCAGTTGTCCTTCGAGACGGGCCGTTGGCCTTTCTCAGGATGAGGCCGATGCTTTCTTCGGGTTCACAACAAAAAACCCGCCGCTTGGTGGCGACGGGTTCGGATTTCAAAGGCCGGCGGGCCTCAGAGCCCTTCGGGTCCGCGCTGGACGGCAGCAACGCCGGTGCGGGAGACTTCGACCAGGCCGAGCGGCTTCATGATGGCGATGAACTGTTCGATCTTCGAAGTCCGTCCCGTGATTTCAAAGACGAAGTGTTCCGTCGTTGCGTCGATCACCGTTGCCCGGAAAGCATCGCCCAGACGCAGGGCTTCAAGCCGTTTGTCGCCGTCACCTGCCACCTTGATGAGGGCAAGTTCTCGCTCGAGCGGCTTGTCCTGATGTGCCCGGCGGGCGCGCACGGTCAGGTCGGTCACGCGGTGGACGGGAACGAGCCGGTCAAGCTGATGACGGATCTGTTCGATAATCATGGGCGTCCCGGTGGTCACGATGGTGATCCGCGACAAGTGCCGCTCATGCTCGGTTTCCGACACCGTCAGGCTGTCGATGTTGTAGCCCCGGCCGGAAAACAGGCCGATCACGCGGGCAAGCACGCCGGGTTCGTTGTCGACAAGGAGCGATAGGGTGTGGGTCTCGATTTCATTGCTGACTTCGGCCAGGAAATAGGCGGAAGGCGCATCCACATTCTGTGCGTTCATTTTCAAAGTGTCCTTCTGGCCTGACGTTAAACGAGCGATTTGCCTTCGGCGCTGATCGCGTTGGCGACCGCCTCGTCATTGGCTTCGTCCGGCAACAGCATTTCGTTGTGGGCCTTGCCTGAGGGGATCATCGGGAAACAGTTGGCAAGGTTGGCCACCCTGCAATCGAACAGGACAGGCCTGTCGACGGAAATCATCTCCTCGATTGCTCCGTCCAGGTCGCCCGGTTTCTCCACCCGGATGCCGACGCCGCCATAGGCGTCCGCCAGCTTGACGAAGTCGGGCAGGCTGTCGGTGTATGAGTGGGACAGGCGGTTGCCATGCAGCAATTGCTGCCACTGGCGGACCATGCCCATATATTGGTTGTTGAGGATGAAGACCTTCACGGGCAGGCCGAACTGGACTGCGGTCGACATCTCCTGGATGTTCATCAGGATCGAGGCATCGCCGGCAATGTCGATGCAGAGCGCGTCGCGGTGGGCGACCTGTGCACCGATGGCCGCCGGCAGTCCGTAGCCCATCGTGCCGAGGCCACCTGAGGTCAGCCAGCGGTTGGGTTCCTCGAAACCGTAGAACTGCGCTGCCCACATCTGGTGCTGACCGACTTCGGTCGAAACGAAGGTCTTGCGGTGCTTGGTCAGTTCATAAAGCCGCTGGATCGCATATTGCGGCATGATGACGTCCTGGTTGGGCCTGTAGGCCAGCGAATTGCGTGCACGCCAGGCGTCGACCTGCTGCCACCACGCCTTCATGCCAGCCGCGTCGGCCTTGAGCGAGGAAGATCGCCAGATGCGCACGAGGTCTTCCAGCACATGGCCGACATCGCCAATGATCGGCAGGTCGACGTTGATTGTCTTGTTGATCGAGGACGGGTCGATGTCGATGTGGATCTTGCGCGAATTCGGCGAGAACGCATCGGTGCGGCCGGTGATGCGGTCGTCAAAGCGCGCGCCGATACAGATCATCAGGTCACAATCGTGCATGGCCATGTTGGCCTCGAACGTGCCGTGCATGCCCAGCATGCCGAGCCAGTTCTCGCCCGAAGCCGGATAGGCGCCGAGACCCATCAGCGTGGACGTGATCGGAAACCCGGTCAGGGAAACCAGTTCACGCAGCAGCTGGCAGGCGTGCTGGCCGGAATTGATCACGCCGCCGCCGGTATAAAGAACGGGTTTCTTGGCGGCTGCCATCATCTCGGCGGCCTGGCGGATCGATGCCGCGTCGCCCTTGACCTGGGGCCGGTAGCTCTTGTGGGCGGCTGCGGGGTTCGGCGTCGGGCCCTGGTAGGTGCCGGTCGCAAACTGGACATCCTTCGGGATGTCGACAACGACCGGACCCGGACGGCCGGACGTCGCGACGTAGAACGCCTCATGCAGAACGCGCGGCAAATCCTCGACATCGCGCACCAGCCAGTTGTGCTTGGTGCAGGGGCGGGTGATGCCGACGGTGTCGCATTCCTGGAAGGCGTCGTTGCCGATCAGGTGAGTCGGCACCTGGCCGGAAATGCAGACGAGTGGAATGGAATCGAGCATGGCATCCGTCAGTGCGGTGACCATGTTGGTGGCACCGGGGCCGGAGGTGACAAGGGCGACGCCCGGCTTGCCTGTGGAGCGCGCGTAGCCCTCCGCCGCATGTCCGGCACCCTGTTCGTGGCGCACGAGAATATGCTCCAGGCCTTCCTGCTGAATGATCTCGTCATAGATGGGAAGCACTGCACCACCCGGGTAGCCGAAGATCGTATCAACTCCCTGGTCTTTCAGCGCCTGTATGACCATTTCGGCGCCGGTCATTTCCCGTGTCATTTTCTCGTCCTTGCATATAGCGGCCCGTTTTCGGGCCATGGCTCGTTTTCGTGTTCTGTCTTTAGTCGGCCCTGCGGCATCGAAGATACGGGAGGAGGGCAGCACGATCAGGAGGCGGGTACAAAAAAAGGCCCCTCGGGGAGCCTTGGTCGCGCGCCATCCTGTCCAAGCGGGTCTTATCCCGCCCTGGAGGCGCGCTTTCCTACCACTACTAGAATGAGCGACATCATGTTGTCGTCCCGGTCCTTCGATACTTCAGGTCCTGAAGACCTTTACTGGTTCCGGCCTCAAAAGCAAGTTTTTCCGGTCTTGCTTCGAAGCGCTGCGCCAAGCCGTCCGGCCTTGACGCGGCGCACACTAGTGAGACGGTTGAAAGCGGTCAACCCTAAAATTCGATTATTGCGTGAAAGATGCGCAATGTTTTTGAATGTTTCCCGGCGCAGGGGCTCACCTTTCCATTTTGGCCGCCGGATCAATGCCTTCGACCCCTCCTCAAAAACGCCATGGCACGAACAAGCAAAAAATGGCAAACTGGTGGTTGCCAGCGGTGGCGGCGTCCTATATACGGCGCTCTCCGCACGCGCCGCGACTTTCGCGGCCGGCCTTGATGGGTGTGTAGCTCAGTTGGTAGAGCAGCTGACTCTTAATCAGCGGGTCCACGGTTCGAGTCCGTGCTCACCCACCATTTAATTTATTGAAAAAAATGAGAAATCCAGTTTGCCATCTATAGCAACTGGTATTGGTTTTCAGCCTTACGGGCTCGAAATCTCTCACGGCGAATGCGCCGGGTAGTTACGAAAAAAATCAGTTTATTGCTCTTCAAGCGCGCTTTCGTTTGGTGATCGCTCGTGCTTTAGTCTTGTGTATCTGGTTGAAAGCTATGTTAATTTTGGCGCGTGTGCGCATAGCTATTCCAGGTGCGGCCACTGCGGGTTAGAAACGATAGCCAACCCCTAGGTTGAACATGTCCGCTCTGCCATCTAGCGAGAAGCTCGGCAGACCGGAAACATCATAGGTTTTCTCACCCATTTCGTAATGCTTGTAATCCAGCCTGGCGAAGGCGTTTCGCGTGATGTTTGCTTCAATGCCAGCCCCGACTACAAAACCGACATGGGTGTTCTCATCAGAAGAACCGCTGCTTTTCTGCTCGATCTTGTAGTTTCCGAATCCGACACCGGCGGAAAGATACGGCATGAAGCGTCCGGCATCATAGCCAACCCTAACCGTCGCGGCGCTTAGCCAATTGGAGCTTTGCCGGTAGTTCTGAGAACTGCTGCTGCCGCGGAAGTTGGTGAGCGAGGCTTCAACCGAGGCCCCCAATACGAGTCGGTTGAACTGGTGGTCGTAGCCAAGGGAACCCCCGAACTGCCCGGAGCGGAAGAAGGCATCAAATCCGAGATTGTCTGAGCCAGTCAGAAAACCACCACCGGCGAATACGACCGCGTTGAAGCCGGTCCGGTCGAAACCTTCAAGCCGCAAATCGCCGGTTTCGACATAAACCGGCTCGATAATGTCTGCTGCGTTTGCGGATGCAGTAAGACCCAAAACAAAAATGAAGGCAGAAACTGGTGTTTTCATGATTCCGAACCTCAACCTAAAATATCGTCTTCCCGGGTTGTACACCTCAAAAAATCAACAATGAGTTAAGGTAAACAGTTCCTTTAGATCCGTTTCGAAGTCCCGGCGGTCGAGAAACGCTTGCCGTGTTTTTCCAGCTTGGAGTACCGTGCAAAAACCTGCGCCGAAACTTTTTGTGGACATATATACAAAGGGTTGAAACGCGTGCGATTAGCATCCTTTTTTCTGTAAGCTATTGAAAAATAATAATACTACTGTCCTGTCTCTTGATCAGCGGGTCCACGGTTCGAGCTCCCACTCACCCACCATTCTCCTTCACTAAAACCACGGTCCCCATACGCCGCATGAGCTTCGGATTGATCATTGCAGCGCCGTTATTCAGACGTTGCCTTACCCAAGGTCATCCAATACCGTTGGGTTGTTTCAGACACTGCGTGATTTGAGGTAACCGGATGGCATTCAGCATTTTTCTTGTCCGTCATATTCTGAAGTCTTTTTTGGGGCTGGCGCTGCTGTTGACCGTTTTTGGAACAGTGGCCCAGGCCAAGCGGGTCGCTCTTGTTGTGGGCATCGGCTCATACGAAGTCGTCGGAGAGCTGAAAAATCCGCCCAATGATGCAACCGGGATTGCTCGAACCCTTGAGCAACTCGGTTTTGAAGTCCACCGCGGGATCGATCTTAGCCGCTCCGAATTCGAGGATCTGATCCGCAGCTTTTCGCGTGCCGCAAGAGGGGCGGACGCTGCCGTCTTCTATTTCGCCGGACATGGTATCCAGGTCGGAAACGAGAATTTTCTGCTCCCGGCTGATGCGGAAATTCTGGACGAAGACGATCTGGATTTTGAAACCATCCGGTTGAACTCGATTTTGTCCCGCATGGAACGCGAGGTTAAGACGAACATCGTTCTCCTCGACGCGTGCCGCAACAATCCTGTTGCGCGAAACCTCGCGCGCTCCATGGGCACACGTTCCGGTTTGGTCAGCAACGGTCTCGCGCGTGTCGAAACAGGTGTTGGAACGCTCATATCGTTTTCGACGCAGCCCGGAAACGTAGCGCTCGACGGCGAAGAAGAGGACAACAGTCCCTTCACCACCGCATTGCTCAAACACCTGGCGACGCCCAATCTGGATGTTGCGATCATGATGCGCCGCGTCCGGGGAGACGTGATGTCCAAGACCAACCAGTCGCAGGTGCCGTGGACCAATTCTTCCCTCACCGGGCCGTTCGTTTTCCACGAGGGTGCCATCGATCTTGATATCAATATCAATACAACATCCGCAGAAACGGGCGCCGGCGTTGCCAGCCGCCCGGTCAAATCAGAAAACGCGCTGAAGTGCGAGCTTTTGGTTGACCCGAAAGCCAAACTGGCCGAACTGCTGTTCAAGGCGATGGACGATGCGGTGCTGGCTTGCCAGACGGCAGTCCAAGACTATCCCGCAAAAGCGATCTACGCCGACTTGCTTGCGGTCGCCCGGGAACAGGACGCCGCGCGGCAAGCCCGTCTCTCCCAGTCCGGGGTGTTGGCCGAGGCGTATGTTTCACTTTATCCAAAGGGCAAATACAGCGCCGATCTTCAGTCATTGATGTCCGCAGGCACAGATGCGCAGGGTTCAGCGCAACCCAGCCCGAAGCCCAAGGCAAGCGGAGCAGGTTCCGAACCCTTGACCACCGCGCAAAGCTGTCCGGCCGACGCGAGCCGGGCGAGTTATTCCATCTGGGCCGGCGGGTCGATCAGATACAAGCAGGTAAAGTCGGGAACCCATCCGTGCGGCCGCAAGATGCGCTGTGTCGGTGGCTCGAATGCACAGAACATACCGCGCAAATGCAGATGGCTCTGACACTGAGCCGGGGCCGACAACGATGCCCTGGAAGCAACCCTGAAAGCTGCATTGATCTAGCTGTTCCAGACCCGGCGGTCTTAAATCTCGACCGCAAAGGGGCGCTGGGCTTTGTCACTCCGCGAGGTCGCGCATGACTGCGATCAGGTCCGATTTGCCTTCAAAGCCGATACCGGGCAAGTCCGGCATGGTGATGTGTCCGTCAATCACATTCACACCGTCTGGGAACCCGCCATAGGGCTGGAACAGGTCAGGATAGCTCTCGTTGCCGCCGAGCCCGAGACCTGCGGCGATGTTCAGTGACATCTGGTGACCGCCATGGGGGATGCAGCGTGAGGGTGACCAGCCGTGTTCGTCAAGCACGTCGAGCGTGCGCAGATATTCGACCAGGCCGTAGGACAGGGCACAGTCGAATTGCAGCCAGTCCCGATCAGGACGCAATCCGCCGTAGCGAAGGAGATTGCGGGCGTCCTGGTGCGAGAACAGGTTCTCTCCGGTCGCCATCGGCGCCGGGTAGAAGCCGGCCATGGCCGCCTGAAGCTGATAGTCGAGCGGGTCGCCGATCTCCTCGAACCAGAATAGCGGATAGCCCCGCAGCATCTTTGCGTAAGCAATCGCGGTTTCGAGATCAAAACGGCCGTTCGCATCAACGGCGAGTTGCGCATCGTTGCCAATCTCTTCCAGGACCGATTCAATCCGGCGCCGGTCTTCGTACAAGGAAGCGCCGCCAATCTTCATTTTCACGACGGTGTAGCCACGATCCACGTAGCTTCGCATTTCGGCGCGCAGCGCGCCGTCGTCCTTACCGGGATAATAGTATCCTCCCGCGGCGTAGACGAAGACCTTCGGATTGGCTTCAACACCTTTCCGGTCCGCAAGCAGTTGGAAAAGTGGCCTGTCCTCGATCTTGGCAACCGCATCCCAGACTGCCATGTCGATCGTGCCGACGGCGACGGAGCGTTCTACGTGTCCGCCCGGTTTCTCGTTGCGCATCATTGCGGCCCAGATGGCGTGGGGATCAAGGTTGGTACCGGTCTCATTGACCAGCGTTGCCGGGTCCGCCTCCAGGATACGATCTCGGAAGCGCTCGCGAATGAGACCACCCTGTCCATAACGTCCGTTTGAATTGAACCCGTATCCGACCACGCGTCGGCCATTGCGCTCCACATTCGTCACGACAGCCACGAGGCTCGCCGTCATCTTCGTGAAGTCGATATAGGCATTGCGAATAGGCGAAGAGATGGGCTTGGTCACTTCCCGAATGTCGACAATACGCACTTGAAATCTCCTTGCTTTCGGCTTCGCGCCAAATGCATGCCGCCCTGTCTTGGTCACTCCAGGCTTGCAGCTGTATATATGTCAGTTGAAACTGCAAATGACAGCGGGAGGGGTGAGGTTGGCGAAAAAAGTCGTGGTTTCTGAGTTCATGAATGAGGCGGCTCTTTCGGCATTCGGACCGGCGATCGAGGTTCTCTATGATCCAACCCTTGTGGATGACCCTGAACGCCTTAGCCGGGCAACTGCGGATGCGGAGGCGCTGATCGTGCGCAACCGGACCCGGGTCGACAGGGTCCTGCTGGACGCAGCGCCACGGCTCCGCGTCATCGGCCGTCTCGGCGTCGGACTGGAGAATATCGACCTTGATGCCTGCGCGGAAAAAGGCGTTGAGGTCAAGCCTGCCACGGGCGCGAACACCCAGTCCGTTGTCGAATATGTCATCGGTGCCATGCTGGTTCTGCGGCGCGGGGTCTTTGCGTCTACCGGAGGTGTTCTGGCAGGAGACTGGCCGCGCAGCTCGCTCGGTGCCGGCGGCGAAATCCACGGATTGACACTCGGGCTCGTGGGGTTCGGGGCGATTGCCCGGGCCGTCGGATGTGCCGCGGGCGCGCTGGGCATGCAAGTCGCGGCGTTCGATCCTTACCTGCCTGTAACCGATCCGGCATGGTCGGGCGCGCGCTCCTGTGACCTGGATGAGTTGTTTACGATCGCGGATGTTCTGTCGCTTCATGTCCCGCTGACGCAAACCACAAGAGGGCTGATCGGGCCGGATGCGCTTTCGAATATGAAACCCGGCGCGCTCCTCATCAACACGGCGCGGGGCGGGATTGTCGATGAGGCCGCACTTGCGACCGCGCTTAAAAATGGAAAACTGGCGGGCGCCGCGCTCGACGTTTTCGGGAACGAACCGCTCGACAGAACCGCTGCTGCCGTCTTTGACGGCTGCCCAAATCTCATTCTGACGCCGCATATCGCTGGCGTGACACAACCGGCGAATGTCCGTGTGAGTCAGGTCACCGTTGAAAATGTGCTGGAGGTTTTAACGGACGCGAGCATCTGAACGCAGGAGGATTTCTGCGCAAAACGCGTGACGAATGCTGTCCAGAATGCCTAAGATCAAAACAGACTGTCAAAAATACATGCAATTCAACAGGGAGGAGAAAAGCATGAAATTGAAGTCCGCCTTAATGGCACTGACACTGGCCGCATTCGCCGGCACCGCGTCTGCGGAAGATTTTCCGAAGGGCAGCGTTGACTACATCATTCCATTCGGACCCGGTGGCGAGTCCGATATCACAGCGCGCTTTCAGCAACCATTCTTCGAGAAACTCTTCGGCGAACAGATGGTGGTGAACTATCAGCCGGGCGGTGGCGGTGCCGTGGGCTGGTCGCAGCTCAACAACATGGCGGGCGACGGCTCGGTGATCATGGGGATCAACCTGCCTCATATCATCATCAAGCCGGAACAAGGCGATGTCGGGTTCAAGACGGACGATCTGGCCGCCGTTTACATGTTCCACTACACACCGGATGCCATCGTGGTAAAGGCCGACAGCCCCTACATGACGCTGCAGGATCTGGTCGACGATGCCAAGGCCAACCCCAAGCAGGTCATCTTCTCCGGCTCGGGCAAAGGCACGGCAAACCACCTGGCCCAGGTTCAGTTTGACGATATGGCCGATATCGAGAGCACTTACGTCTCATTCAAGGGAACCGGTGCCTCGGTGACCGCGCTTCTTGGCGAACAGGTCAAGGCAGCCTGGGGCTACACAACGGTTGGCGCTGCGCAGGGCGACAAGGTGCGTCTGCTTGCCGTCGCCATGGAAGACCGCCACCCGGCATTCCCAGATGTTCCGACCTTCCGCGAGCTTGGCTATGACATGGTCTCGGGTGCCTATCGCGGGATCGCGGTACCGAACTCCGCATCCGAAGAAGTGAGGACGCAGGTTTCCGACGCGATCAAGGCGATCAACGCCGATGCCGAGTTCCAGCAGAAAATGCTCGATGGCGGGTTCGCGCTTGTGGATGTGGGCTATGGCGCCGATATGGACGCCTTCATCGCCGAAAAGGCGGAAGGGTATCTGAGCGCAGCGCGTTCGGCAGGTATCATCGAATAACACAGCGGATAGAGGCGCTGTCAGCGCCTCTATCCTGACATCCGTGACGCGTTTCGCCGTCGCTCTCAGGAGGAAATGATGCTCGAGTTTGTTGTCGGCGCGTTGTCGCCGCTAAACCTGCTGCTTGCCCTTCTGGGCGTGGCAGCAGGCACGATCATCGGTTCGATACCGGGATTGACCGCGACCATGGCGGTGGCGGTTCTTGTGCCGCTGACGTTCACGATGTCTCCCGACAGCGCGCTCATACTCATGGGGGCGATCTATACCGGGGCGATTTACGGTGGCGCCTATGCCGCCATTCTGCTGAACACGCCCGGAACACCGTCGGCAATCGCAACGACGTTCGACGGCTACCCGATGGCGAAACGCGGCGACGGCGATCTGGCCGTGTCCGTCGCCTGTATCTCGTCCGTAATTGGCGGGCTTGTCGGGGCACTGGCACTTCTCCTGCTGGCACCGCCGCTTGCAGAGGCCGCGCTGGCCTTCGGACCGGTGGAGTATTTCTGGCTCGCGGTTTTCGGTCTGTCGCTGATCGCAGCGCTGTCGACCGGCGACTTTCTCAAAGGGGTGATCGGGGCCTGTTTCGGGCTGCTGCTAGCGATGATCGGGATTTCCGAAACCAGCGCAGAGGTCCGCTTCACCTTCGGCTCAAACGTGCTGCTGGGCGGGGTCGAGACCGTATCCGCCCTGATCGGGCTCTATTGCATCCCGGTTCTGATCGATCTCGTTGCGACGCCGGACCGGCACTTGAAAGCACCTGAGCAGACCCGTGGCTTCCGGCTGCCCGAGGCGTTCGGACTGTTGCTCAAGAACAAGTTCAACGTCATGCGCAGCTCCGTGGTCGGCACCATGGTTGGTGCTTTGCCGGGAGCAGGGGGCTCTATCGCGGGCCTTGTTGCCTATTCTGAAGCGCGGCGGACGAACAAGGGCAAACCGCCTTATGGCGAGGGCAATCCAGGTGGGATCGTCGCAACGGAATCGGCGAACAACGCCACGGTTGGCGGCGGCTTCATTCCAACGCTTGTCCTCGGAATTCCGGGCACCCCGCCTGACGCCGTGATCCTTGGCGCGCTCCTTGTACAGGGTGTGCGCACCGGCCCGAGCCTTTTTGCCGACGGGGCCAGCATCGTCTACACGTTCATTTTCGGGCTTCTGCTCGCCACGGTTTTGATGCTGCCCGTTGGCCTTATGATCGGACGTTTCGCCTATGGTGCGATCGTGCGAGCGCCGAAAGCCGCGCTGGTTCCGGTCGTGGCGTTCATGACCGTCATCGGGACGTTCGCGATCCGCAACAGCTTGTCGGACATTGCGATCATGATTTTCCTCGGCGTGATTGGCTGGGTCGCCGGCAAGCGCGGCTTTTCAGTTTCACCTATCGTTCTCGGCCTGATCCTCGGTCGCATTGCCGAGCAGGGGTTCGTGCAAAGCTGGACCATAGGCGAAGCCATCGGCAACCTCTGGGGACAGTTCTTCGGTCGCCCCTTGTCCATGGCGATTATTGCACTGACGCTGCTGACATTTTTCTACCCGTTCCTGCCGCGCCTGAAGCAGCTCATTTCTCGAAGCAAGGCGATGCCGTCGCAAGAGCGCGCACGCGCTCCAACACCTGCCATCGTGCGGGATCTGATTGCGCTTCTGATCGCGGGCGGGATCGCGCTGCTGGCGTTGCAGCAATCTGCGGGCCTCAATCCCGAGGCCGCCGTCTTCCCCGAAACGATCGCGATGGCGATGGCGGTTCTCGTCCTGATGGCGCTTCTGCGTCTTGCCGTGACCCGGCATGTAACCGAGGTTTCCGTTGAAGGCTCGTGGCTGCGCATGATCGCGCTGCCGCTGGTGATGCTGGGGGCCGTGTTTGCATTCCCCACGCTTGGCTTCGCGATAACTGCAGTTTTGCTTGGTCTCGCCTTGACCGTCATTGCTCAACACGACCAATACTCGGCGAAGAACTGGGCGATCCTGCTGGCAAGTGTGACTGGCGTCATCGTCGCCTGCACGCTGCTGTTCAGCGAAGTTCTGTCGGTGCCCTTGCCGTAGCCTATCCGGCGGGACCCGCCGTAGCTAAAGTGCGGGTGTGTGGCCTAAAGATCCGCGGATCCGCGAATGTGATCGTTGATCGCGCCTGCTGTCGTCCACCAGACGAGATCGCCGGAGTTGGCTTGCATATGGGTCAGCGCACGTTCCAGATGCTTGATCCTGTGCGGGTGCCCCATCAGATAGCCGTGTAGCGCAATCCCCATGACGAGAGGACGCGTTTTTGCTTCTTCCAGCATAACCTCGAACGCGTCGATGATCATGTCGGCAAACTCGTTTCCCTCGCGCCTGCGGCCAACGATCTGGGGAATGTCATTCAGCTCCTGGGGATAGGGAACCGAAAGGATCCGGCCGGATCGTGTCGTCATCCAGATTGGCTGGTCGTCGTGGCACCAGTCCAGAAGATACTCGTAGCCGGCTTCCTGAAGCAGGTCCGGCGTGACATGGCTTTGTGAGATCCAGGGTCCGAGCCAGCCCTTCGGTCTTTGACCGTGGCGCGCGGTCAGGATCCCGGTGGATTGCTCGATGAGGACTCTTTCCTCGTCTACAGACAGTGTTCCCTGCCGCTCGGCATTCGTCCGCCCATGGCCGGCAATTTCGTCGCCCCTTGCGGCGAAGGCCTCTGCTAGTCCCGGTGCCTCGGTGTAGATTTCCGAGTTGACCAGCGCCGTGCACGGCAGACCCAACCTGTCAAACAGTGCAAGCATGCGTGGTGCGCCCACCCTGTTGCCGTAGTCCCGCCAGGCGAAATTGAGGATGTCGGGCTGCGGTCCGCCTGGTGCGAGTTCCGCACCCAGTCCCTCGCCAAACGAGAAGACTTCCAGGTTCATGCCGAGATAGACAGCAAGGCGTTTGCCGTCAGGCCAGTCATAGTCCGCACGTTCATGGATCGCGCTGAACTCGTAACGACCGTGACGTTTGATCTTCATTCCCGTTGACCCTTTTCGAGACTGTCGGAGCTGCCCATCGCCCGATCATCTCGCTGATATTTTGCTCAAATAATCAGCAAAAACGATCAGGCATCAAAAAATAGGCAAAAATCTATTGAAATGAATTGCATACAATTTATGTCATTGCCAGAGCCCAAACTCGAAAAACCAGTTCTCAACGCCCAAAATTGTATACGATAAGGAGATAGATCATGGATAGACGTTCGTTCCTCACAACCGCCGGTGTGGCCGGTGCCGCCACACTTGCCGCCCCGGCTGTCGCGCGTGCCAGCACGATTGAATGGAAGATGACGACGGCCTTTCCCGCAGGTCAGCCGTTCTACTCGACCGGTCCGGGTTCCTTGTCCGACTTTGCAGATCGCGTGCGTGCCATGTCCGGCGGGCGGCTCGACATCCAGGTCTACAACGGTGGCGAACTGGTCCCGGCATTTGAAGGTTTTGACGCCGTGCGCCAGGGCATTGTGCAGATGAACGGTTGGGTGAGCTATTTCGGCGCCGGCAAGGTACCTGCCGCCCAGTTCTTCGGTGCGGTGCCTTTCGGTATGTCCACCCAGGGCCAGAATGCCTGGTTCTATATCGGTGACGGCATCAAGCTCTGGAACGAGGTTTACGAACCGCTCGGTCTGGTGGCGATGCCGATCGGCGCGACCGGTGTGCAGATGACCGGCTGGTTCAACAAGGAAATCAACTCGATCGACGACATGCAGGGGCTGCGCCTGCGCATTCCGGGTCTCGCCGGGAAGGCCTATTCGCGCATTGGCGTTGACGTGAAGGTTCTGCCGGGCGGCGAGATATTCCCGGCCCTGGAACGCGGCGTGATCGATGCTGCCGAGTGGGTCGGCCCGGCACAGGACAAGATCCTTGGGCTGAACAAGGCGGCGAAGTATTACTACACGACCGGCTGGCACGAGCCGACCACGGTGACCGAACTCACGATCAACAAGGCGGCATGGGATACGCTTGATCCGGAGCTGCAGGCGATTGTCACGAATGCCGCTGCGGCCTGTAACGTGATCTCGCACAGCTGGGGCGAAGCCAACAACGCCGCTGCGCTGAAGGAGTTTGCGGCATCGGGAACGGAATTGCGCACGCTGCCGACGGAAGTCGTTGAAGCACTCCGTGTCGAGATGGACGCCGTTTACGAGGAAATGGGTGCCGCCGACCCGCTCTTCAAAAAGGTCATGGACAATTACTTCGCCTTCAAGGCGGAACACGATGTCTGGGCCGATGGCTCTGAGAAAGTCTGGCACTCCGAGCTGCGCACGGCGTCCTGAACGCCCACCTTTGAGCAACCGGACCCGGCCGCGCCTGGCGGCCGGGTCATCCCTCTCTCAAGACAAGTATCCCAATGACGTTTGTTCTCAAGTTTGCCGATCTCATCGACGGCATGACGCGCATTATTTCGCGCATTGCATCAGCTTTGCTTCTCCTCATGGTCGGCCTGGTCTTTTTCAACGTCGCCGGGCGGTATGTCTTCGGCAATGCCACCGTTTGGATGCAGGAACTTGAATGGCATCTCCTGGTGCCGATCGCGCTTCTCGGCATCATCGTTCTGATGCGCGAGAATGGTCATGTCCGCGTCGATATGGTCTACGACAAGCTCGGCGCGCGTGCCCGGCGCTGGATCGATCTTGTGTCCATGCTGCTGGGTGCAGCGGTTTCGCTGCTTTTTATCAAATACTCGATGGGGTTCGTCGACAGCTCCTTTTCCCTTCTCGAAAGCTCGCCTGACCCTGGCGGGCTGCCGGGCCGTTGGTTGCTCAAGGGCTTTATTCCCTTCGCTTTTGCCCTGCTCGCGCTGCAATGTCTCGCAAATGCAGTCCGTCACGCAGCCAGCCTGAGGAGTGGCGACTGATGCCTTTGATGGAACTGCTCGCGATCGGGCTCATTCTCGCATTCATGCTGCTGCTGCTGGCCGGTATTCCCGTGGGTATCGGAATTGCCGTGGCGGGGTTTCTATTCGGCTGGATGGGGTTTGGTGATTTTCTTTTCAACCTGACCCCCTCCCGTATCTACGGGGTCGTGACGAAATACGAGTTCATTGCGATCCCGCTGTTTGTCTTCATGGGGGTCATGCTTGAGAAATCTCGTGTGGCTGAAGACATGCTGGAAGTGGTCGGCCGTCTGTCGGGCCGGCTGAATGGTGGCATGGCAATCGCACTGATCGTCGTCGGGGTCCTGATGGGAGCCTCGACCGGTATCGTGGGCGCAACTGTTGCGACGCTCACCATGCTGACGCTCCCGGTGCTGTTGCGCCGTGGTTACGACGGCGGTCTTGCCTCCGGTGCCATTTGTGCGTCGGGAACCCTTGGCCAGATCATTCCGCCTTCACTGGTGCTGATTCTGCTGGCCGATATCATGGGTGAGAGTGTGGGCACACTGTTCGCCGCTGCCATGATGCCCGGGCTGATGCTGGCGGGTCTCTACGTGGCTTTCATCCTGATCTACGGAAAAATGCGGCCAAACCTGATGCCGGCCCTGCCGGCCGACGAGCGATCCGACCTGACGGGCTGGCCGCTCGCTCTCAAGGCCGTGCAGTCCCTGGCTCCGCCATTGGTCCTTGTTGGCGGCGTTCTGGGCTCCATCATTGGCGGGATTGCCGCGCCGACCGAAGCGGCCAGCGTCGGCGCTGTCTTTGCAATCCTGATCGCCGCGCTTTATCGGCGCCTCACGCTTGCCATGATCTGGGACGCTGCGCAGGGCACGTTGCGGATCTCCGCGATGATCTTTTTCATCCTTGTCGCCGCGCAGGTCTTCGCGATCGCGTTCCGGGGGCTCGACGGTGAGGACCTCGTCAAGGACATGCTCTATATCCTGCCGGGAGGCGAGATCGGTGCACTCCTGTTCCTGATGCTTCTGCTCTTTGTGCTGGGCTTCTTCCTCGAGTGGATCGAAATCAGCTATATCGCTCTCCCGCTGTTGTTGCCATTCTTCGTGGAGCAGGGGACGGACATGGTGTGGCTGGCCGCGCTGATCGCGCTGAACCTGCAGACATCGTTCCTGACGCCGCCATTCGGTTGGGCGCTGTTCTTCCTGAAAGGCGCCGCGCCTCCCGGGGTGACAACGGGGATGATCTATCGCGGGGTCCTTCCATTCATCGCCCTACAGGCGGTGGCGCTGGCGCTCCTGTTCAGTTTTCCGGCCATTGCCACATGGCTGCCGCAGGCGATCGGCTGGTAACGGCGCGCAATGAGATCGGAGACAGGCATTCGGGTGATTGCTACGACCGGGTTTTCACGGGAATTCCGCCAGGTTCAACTGTTCCTTCGGAACTTATGACCGCCGCGCATGATTCGATGTGCTATGCACTCGGGCAGGCAAACCGGCGTGCATATGCTTTGAGGCACGTTGAGACTGGAACAGAAAAAGGGGTGATCACACGTTGAAAGGTGTTCACAGCGCCATGATCTCCGAAACGCTTGAGGACGAGATCGTCCGGGGCAGCCTGGAACCCGGCACGCGATTGAGCGAAGCCGCGATCGCAGAGCGTTTCGGTGTGTCGCGAACCCCGGTGCGGGAGGCCTTGCAGACCATCGTGTCCCGGTCCCTGGCCGAGCGTTCGCCCTACAAAGGTGTCATTGTTCGCAGCTTCGACGCCGCGCGGCTCGGGTCAATGTTCGAGGCCATGGCGGAAATGGAAGCTACCTGCGGTGGCCTGGCGGCCCAAAGGATATCGGAAGGCGACCTTGCCCGTCTGCAAGCCATGCATGGCCGTATGACCGAGTTCGCCTGCAACAAGGCGTTCCGGGAATATGAGGCGATGAACCTCGACTTCCATTCGCTCATCTACGAGGCGAGCGGGAATGTCGATCTCGCTGAAATGTCATCCGAATTGCGCCTGAAGCTTGCTCCCTACCGCAAGTCACAGCTGTTCCAGATCGACCGTCTAAGGGCGTCCAATCTTGAACACGAGCTGATCGTCCGCCTGCTTGCTGCCGGCAACAGACCGGGTGTGGAGGAAGCGCTACGCGCGCATTTGAACGGAGCGCGCCACGCGGCACTTAAAGTGCGTGAATGATCGCGCGAAGACCTGATGCCAAGGTTCTGTTTTTGAATCGGAACTCCTGATCCGGAATGGGTCGGGACACCGCTCTTCAGCTATGTGCGTCTTCACGCCTTCGATGACCGCGGCTGTTGGACTTACCGCGGCGCTACCTCGCACGCCGATGCGATTTTTGCGCAGCTCGATCTGATTGGAAGGAACATCCAAATTTCACCAAGTTCGTATCTAGAAAGTGTCTGAGATTTAAGTGCCGCCAGTTGTGAGAAAGAAACTGCCTTGAAATCCGATATTGTCTTTGCCCGCTTGCCTGAGATAGAGCCCGCCGAAATTGCGGCGCACATGTCCGACCCCAGGGTTGCGGAGCACATGCCGCTCTTGACGTTTGAGTGGGATGCAGCAGCGGTCACAAAGTTTGTTGCCCAGAAGGAAGCGTGCTGGGCACGCGATGGGCTCGGGCACTGGGCATTCCTGAGCGATGGCCGGTATGTCGGATGGGGCGGATTTCAGAAAGAAGGCGAGGAATGGGACTACGGACTGGTCCTGCGGCCGGATGCCTTTGGCCTTGGGATCCGGATATCAAGACAAGCCCTCGATTTCGCCGTTGCCGATGCGCGCATTCCATTCGTGACATTTCTCCTGCCACCGTCCCGTAAAAATCTGGGTGCGCTCAAAAGGCTCGGCGCGGTTTGCGTCGGCGAGATCGACTACGATGGCGCGACGTTTCTCAAGTTCCGGCTTGAAACCGGTTGATCGCCGGGCCGGGCAATGCGTGCATTGCGGGCTGACTTCAGCATGCACCGCAAGGCCGGGGTGGTGGACCCCCAAGCATTGCGCTCTCAGGCCGGAGGTGTTGCGAATGATGCGCTGGTGCGTCCGGCACTTTTTCTTTCCGCTTCAAGCTCGGCGATCTTCTGATCGATTTCGGTTCGATCCAGAAGCCCGTGAATATTCTGGCGCGTTGGCATCAGTTCGGCAAAATGCAGGTAACGTTCCTTGGCGACGGCGTGCAGGCGGCGCAGCTCTTCAAGTGGTGCACCGTGGTCGTCCGCCCGAATGCCCAGCCACGGATAATCTTCCTCGCGAACGATCTTGAGCGCCGCGGACTGGCGCCCGCGTTTGTCGCCTCCGGCCGCCTCGGCCGCTTCCATCGCGGTCAACAGCCTTTCTTCAAGCGGCAGGTTCGTGTTGTTCAGCCAGGTTTCCATGGCCGCATCAAGCACCTGTGGCCCGGCAAGCATGTTGCCCGCCGCGGTGACGTTGTCCTCGACCAGATGACCGCACCATTCGATGCATTTCTCGCCTGTAAATGCGGCAGTACGTCCCTTTGAATCGATCAGATGGATCTGGCGGGAGTGGCTGCCCTCATCAGGTTTCACCACGGAATCGAGCACACGCTCCGCCGACACGCCGGCGCGCAGAAGGGTCAGCCCTTCCGTGCCGTAGATCGGACTGACAAGCGCCTGCGTTGCGATTGCGCCAACCTGTCCGGCAAGGTGAGGGACGACGGCACCAGCGGCGAAGAAACGGCTCGCCACGGCGATTCCGTAGTAACCGGTGGACTTGTCACGGGCAACAATGGAAAACGTCATCTCTGGGCCTCTCTTCTTATCTGCCGGCCGCGTAGGCCTGCATCAGGCGCGGTGTCGCACCTGCGCGCAAAAGACCGTCAGCGTCGCGCGCAGCCACGGTCAATCTGCCGATCGTCCATTCATCGGCCACTTCGACCGAATGGCCCTGGTTCCTCAGGCTTGCAAGCGTGTCGGCGCCGAAGCTCTCCTCGGCCATGATGTGGCCCGGTTGTCGTTGCCGTGGATGGAAGGACGCCGGAAAGTGCGTGGTGTGAAAGAGCGGCATGTCGAGTGCGGCCTGAAGATTGCGTTCGTGATGCGCCAGTCTCAGGAAAAGAACGAGTTGCCATTGATCCTGCTGATCGCCGCCGGGTGTGCCGAAGGAAAGGGCGGTGCCATCCTCATGAAACGCAATGCTGGGCGTGAGTGTCGTGCGCGGACGTTTTCC
>Ga0207422_1002177_pt1 | contig 28387 bp, 23 predicted proteins | sample MarCyaLeptolynsp_FD_187757 | JGI IMG/M metagenome (GOLD analysis project Ga0207422, IMG submission 187757) | Marine cyanobacterial communities from Panama - species 1 Leptolyngbya sp. (SPAdes) | ecosystem: Environmental > Aquatic > Marine > Unclassified | place: Panama: Panama City | collected... | reverse complement strand
ATCATGACAATTAGGTTCAATAATAAGCTTAGAGTAATTACTCGATATGATTGAATAAACTTACTAATTTACGTTCATGCCGAATAATTGCGTAGTGAAACTAAAAATTTAAATTTGTTAAGCAAAGCTCAATTGTTAAATTAATTTGAGTTTAAAAATTTTTAGCGTAATACTCACGTCCAAACTTATTAAGCTTATTCCATTCATGAATAAACTCTGCTGGCATCTCTGGTATCCAATAGTCACTTTTTAACATCATAGTTGATGTATGTTGTTGATTAAGGTCAAGTTCGGCCGTGATAACGCCTTCTCCATCTTCTCTACTTAATCGTGCTAACACTTCACCATTACCATTCACAATCATGCTTTCACCTAAATAATGACTAATATATTTTCTCTTATCACTTGGGGCTGCAAAGCCTGAAAACTTTCCGGCATGCGCGGCGTGAACCACTGGCACGCCTAATATTTTGGCAAAATTCACAGGTGCTGATTGTAATAATGCCAATGATTGTTCACTTAAATGCATTAAGCTGTTTGGCAAATTATTCGGCATATCCCACCAACATGAACCACTGACAATAATATTCACTTTATCCAGTAAACGTTCGGCGGTAGCTGTACGTAACATTTCCCAACAAAGTGCAACGCCTATATTGCCAAGTGGTGTTTCCAACACACCGTCATCATCACCGCCTGTGTAATAGCAATTTTCCCACATAGTTGGAATATCTTTATCATGTGTATAAACATCACCTTGCGGAGTCACCAGAACAAAACTATTAAAATTATCTTTACCATGTGCAGCAATAAATGATCCGCCCACAGTAATATCAAGTTCTTGCGTCAATTTTTTTAGTAATTGCGTTGCTTTACCATCCATTGGTAAGATCGCATCAAACATAGCTGGATGAAATGCACAGGCAGAAGTAAAAAACTCTGGAAGAATAATTAATTTCGCACCCTGGGATGCTGCATCACGAATAAGTTTTTCTGCTTTAGTTAAATTAACAGAGACATCTGCAAGCTCAGCACACATTTGTATAGCAGCAACTTTAAGCGTCATATTTAACCACGGAGCAAATAAGTATTTAAATAAATCATACACCATCACTATTTAGTACTTAATTAAATATGCTTATAACAACTAGATAAAAATATTAACTAAAAGATTCAAATAACATATTTTAAAATAAAATGTCAGATGCGAATAAAACCCTTGTACGTAAATACATAGACATAATCAATCAGCGTCACTTTGATGTGCTCGATAACATACTTACACAAGATTTTGTAAGACATAGTTACTCAGCAGGTGAACCGGAAGCAAAAGGTTGTGGGGACTTAATTCAATACTTAAGAATACAGGAATCTATATTCCCAAAATTTGAAGAGCACATACTTGATATGATTTGCGAGGAAAACAAAGTCGCCGCTCGAATCAGTTTCAAAGGTACCCAACTTGGTGCCATGGGCCCATACCCTGCTTCATGCAAAGATGCTGACATTGAATATATAGCCATATTTAAAATCGAAAATAATTTAATCAGCGAGGCATGGATAGAGTGGGATAATTACAGCATCATGAAACAACTAGGCCATTTAGACATGATGAAAATAAATGAACAATAATCTGCTCAAAGTAATTAGATATCAAGTTTAGAATCAACTAACCAAACAATAACTAATATATGCTTGAACTAAACTCAGAAACCTTTCACTCAGAAGCAAAAAATTCTAATTTTTTCCTTTGTGTTTTTTATCGAAAATCTGTTGATAACCCAGCTGATATTTTATCCAGGATTTTAGGTTCTGAGAAAAATACTATGTCTGCAACTACAGCCTGCATAGATACAGAAAAATTTCCAGAAATTGCGCAAATGTTTGGAGCAACTCCAGACGAACCAGCAATTTTAATCATGCGCGAACAGATTGTACTTTATTGTGAACCATTGTCTTCAATGGATAAAAATGCTGCGCACTCAATCTTAAGGCAAGTTTCTGCATTAAACATGGACGACATAAGAGAAGAAATAGAAATTAGCAAACAGAGTCATGCTCATTTATTTGGGCGCAATGTATGTCCTACCGCAAAAAGAACACGCTAAAAATAATCACAGCAGGAATTGCTCTGGATCAATCCAATTTTCCGTAAATATTAGACAATGTTAAGTATGTGTCACAATGTGGGAAGTATTATGGATAAATCTATACATGCTCGTTGGTTAGTAATGCTCAACCCGCTATTCCCTGACGATGCGCTTTTATCTTCAAGTGATACAGCTGATGATTTTCTACTTTCCGCTTCGTGGAAACTTAACACCGATGCAAACCAGCCTGATAAAAGATCCAGAACAGTTGTGATAGAAGTGCCGCAAAAAACAATTGATGATTATTTACAGAAATCAGAAACCAGAAAATTGGATGATGATCAAAAATTATATTTACAAGTAAAAGAGTTCATACATTTGTTTAATCCAGATCACGATACACCTCCTGATGAAACCCCACCTGAAGTTCGTTTAGTTGCTTGTGGGAGTGTGCTTGATAGTTGATATCAATATAAACAATAGAGCGTCACTACATGACTATTAACATGCATGTAATAACCACTTGCAAGTTTGATGAAGTCAAAGTATTAAATCATGATGTTATTAGTGCTAATACCCCTACTTCTATCTTCATATAATTTTGTTTGGTTTATGAGTTTTGTAATTTTAAGTTTATCTATTAATTAAACTTTATTATTTTATTTTTAGTATATTTTGGAATACTGATATAGACATCTATGAAAACTCTCTACTAAAACAAACACTAAACAAAAGAGATTTACTTTATACAACATGTTGTTGAAAGCCATATGCGAAGTACTATGTGATTATCAATTAAAGAATTGTCAAGATAAAAATGCAATTTAAATAAGTTTGAACTCTTTTGTACTTAAAATTTATCGCGTAGACTTAAATTTCATGATGCTTGGTGGGAGAACTTTCTATGAAGAATGATGGCAAGGCTTATTGGAAAGCTAATATAAGTTTGATTGTTAAACTCTTGATAATTTGGTTTTCAGTGCCTTTCTTGGGTGGCATTGTGTTTGTCGATGTTTTAAATCAATTTAGATTAGGTGGTTATCCGTTAGGTTTTTGGATTGCCCAACAAGGATCAATTTACTTATTCGTATTTATTATATTTTATTACGCCAAAAAAATGGGTGAGCTCGATGATAAGTTTAACGGGAGGGGTAACTAATTATGGATCTCCAATTGTTAACTTATTTTGTTGTTGGACTTACCTTCGCTGTTTATATTGGTATTGCCATATGGGCACGCGCACACTCTACTAGAGAATTCTATGTTGCTGGTGGAGGCGTCCATCCAATAGCAAACGGCATGGCCACTGGTGCAGATTGGATGTCTGCTGCATCGTTTATCTCTATGGCAGGTTTGATTGGTTTTTCTTATCAGGGTTACGGCGGTTCAGTTTTCTTATTAGGCTGGACAGGGGGTTACGTATTACTAGCTATGTGTCTTGCTCCATACTTGCGCAAATTCGGAAAATTCACCGTGCCGGAGTTTATTGGTGATCGATATTATTCCAACATCGCCAAAGCAGTGGCAATAATTTGTTTAATTCTGGCCTCAATCACTTATGTTATTGGTCAGATGAAAGGCATTGGTGTGGCATTTAGCCGTTTCCTAGAAACTACTTATGAATTTGGCTTAACCGTAGGAATGCTTGTTGTCTTTTTCTATGCTGTATTAGGTGGCATGAAAGGCATAACCTACACACAAATCGCACAATATGTCGTATTGATTTTTGCTTACACTATTCCAGCAATTTTTATTTCATTATCGTTAACCGGTAATCCAATTCCTCAGATTGGATTAGGTAGTACATTACTTGCTGATGGTGCTTTTGTGCTTGATAAGCTTAATCAGGTGGTAATGGAACTTGGCTTTACTGAGTACACTACATCCACCAGAGGTAGCAGTCTAAACATGTTTGTGTACACCATGTCATTAATGATTGGCACCGCTGGCTTGCCACACGTAATCATTCGTTTCTTTACGGTTCCTAGCGTTAAAGCTGCACGAAAGTCTGCTGGCTGGGCCTTGGTATTTATTGCCATTTTATATACAACAGCACCTGCGGTTGCTGGTATGGCGCGCTTAAATCTGATGAGCACTATTGAACCTACTCCGGGCAACTATTTGAATTACGATGATCGTCCGCAATGGTTCAAGAATTGGGAAACAACGGGGCTGTTAGAATTCGAAGATAAAAATGGTGACGGTAAAATCCAATACAGTGCCGACAAAACCACTAATGAAATGGTGAAGATCGATAACGATATTTTGGTATTAGCAAATCCAGAAATTGCGGGCTTACCAAATTGGGTAATTGCGTTAGTCGCAGCCGGTGGTTTAGCAGCGGCTTTATCAACTGCAGCAGGCTTATTACTCGCTATTTCATCTGCAATATCTCACGATTTACTCAAAGGTATCTTCGCGCCTCAAATTTCGGATAAAGCTGAACTTACAGCTTCACGCATAACTATGGGCTTAACAGTATTGTTGGCGGGTTACTTAGGATTTAATCCACCCGATTTTGCCGCCGGGACGGTGGCGTTAGCTTTCGGGCTAGCGGCATCGTCCATCTTCCCGGCCTTAATGTTGGGTATATTCTATAAACGGATGAATACAGCCGGGGCAGTTGCAGGCATGTTGTCTGGCATTGGGGTTACATTATTTTATGTGTTCCAACACAAAGGCATAATGTTTGTTCAGAGTACTGCCTTCTTAGGTGACATGAGTCCAAACTGGTTCCTTGGTATTGAACCCAATGCATTTGGTGCGGTTGGTGCCGTAGTTAACTTCGCTGTTGCTGTTGTGGTGTGCAAGCTAACTGCTCAACCGCCGCAAAAAGTCCAGGAATTAGTGGACTACATACGCGAACCACATGGAGAAGGCCCTGCTGTATCGCTTATCAATAGACCAGATACTTAATAATTCTCTCAAAGGAGTTGATAGCTCGCATGGATGATTATTAAATCATGTACCTTCTTATGAAAAGAAGGTACGTTTTTTAACTCTAGTAAATAAAACATTTCGTCGTACCAAATGAGTTTTTTTAAAAACAAGCATGTATTAACTTCAATGATAGTCGCGCCTATATTAGCTATCTTAAGTTATTATTTAGTAGATTTAATAGTTAAAGAAAAACCTAGCAAAGCTATAGCAGGACAATCCTATAAGTTAATTGCAAAATCAAATTGCCGTTTTAGTAGTGGCGCTTGTGATTTAGAAAATGGTAATTTCAAATCAACTATTAAAGTTACAACTTCCGATGGCAAACAAACTCTTTTACTAAACTCTAATAATTCATTACAACAAGCTGTTGTAGGGTTTGTTACAAGTGATGGTCAAGAAACCGGTCCTTTTGATTTAACTGCAAGTGATAACACTAACAAACAGTGGTTCACTGAATTTTCTGTACAAGCTGATGCAGGCACGACCTTGAGAATAGTGCTCAGTGCTAATGATGCGCACTATTTTTCTGAAACAAATATGGGTTTTACTACCTATGAAACATCATACAATAAAGATTTTAGATAATATAACTGATCAATTTTAAAGTACTTACATCTAAACTATAGTTCAAGCAATTCTTTGATAAGCATTTATGTAATACATCGATGTACTTTTTCAGTTTCTAAGCCAAACTAGATAGGTGTTTTATTGATTGAGAATTTAAAGCTATTTGATGCACATCTACACATTATTGATAACAGATTTCCACTTGAACCCAATCATGGATATCTACCTGATGAGTTCACATGTAGTGATTATTTAAATCGTATGAGTGGATACCTGCTCTGTGGTGGTGTTGTAGTATCCGGCTCTTTCCAAGCATTTGATCAATCCTATTTAATTCATGCACTAAAGAAACTCGGCCCATCTTTTGTCGGCGTAATACAGTTACCAGAAACTGTTTCTGATGAAGAATTACTTACACTTAATAATGCAAGTGTACGTGCTGTCAGGTTTAATCTAAAACGAGGCATCACCAATGATTATAAACATCTCGAAAGCATGGCAAAACGTGTCTATGAACTTGTTGGATGGCATGTTGAGTTATACGTAGACTCTATAGAGTTGGCTGAGCTTTATTCCCTTCTAATAGATTTACCTGCCGTTAGTATTGACCATCTTGGACTTTCAAAAGCTGGGTTTAGTACATTGATAAACCTTGCGGAAAAAGGTGTTCATATAAAGGCATCGGGATTTGGTCGTGTAGATTTTGATGTAAGAACCGCCATCGCTGAACTATATTCTGCAAATCCATATTCTTTGATGTTTGGTACAGATCTTCCATCTACGCGCGCAAAAAAACCTTTCGATGACAAAGATTGTGCTCTTATTGAAGAAATCTTAGAACCAGAACAAGCGAACAATGTTTTATATAAAAATGCAATTGAATTATATAAACCTAAGAAAATTGGGTAAATTCTAATTTTTCCAAGATAGTCATGATCAGACTGATTTTATTGACACCGATTATCAATCATTTCTTACAGTTGATCGTTTCGAACTTTACCAGCAACCGATTTTATAACTTCTATAAAAACCAATGCAAAGGATACGTCGTAATGTAGAGACCCACTCTCATACGAATAACGCCACTTTTCAAATCCATCACTTATTGATTTGATTTGATCAACGAACCTGTCATAAGCAGTGTAAGTATCATTAAACCTGTTGACCGAAAATATATCACCTCTTGTAATGAAGGGATTTTGGCTGATTGAATCATGGGCAAATATTACCTGCCGAATATGTTTCGGCAATCCTTCAAAAAGCTTAAGAATATTATGGCCACGAGGAGTTTTACCTTTAATTGCATAATGAAGGTCTTTAATATAAAGCTCGACTGAGAATGCCAAACATACAATGTCAACTCCCATTGCGGGATGCGCGCCAATCGTTTTTATTTTTTTAAGTGAACTACTAGGGTTCTTAGCTTGACTATCGATAAAAGCTTCATTATTTGCTTTAAGAATTAAATAGGCATTAAAGAAATCTTCAGCTTTAAACTGTATTTTCACTACTCAATTATCCTCGTTAGTAGCTAATATTTCATTCGCACCACTAGTTTCTTCCAAAGTAAATAAGAAAAATCCAAGCATTTTAATATACGACTAAGATTAGTTAAAATACTCATCATCTCTTTACGATAAAAAAATCACTAATCAAAATAATCTGTATCAATCTTCTTTATTATAATTCTCTTTTCCGAAGATACACCTACATCGTGTTCAATCATTAAATCTGCTAAACGTGATCCATTAATTAATATCACTTTCTGCGGGACGGACCTTGCATATTCAATTGCAGAATCAGCATAATCACTAGTCGTAATGAAAATGCCTTTATGCGCTTGATTTCCCGCAAGAGCTCCCACGAAATTTTGTACGTCATTTCGCCCTACATTAGATTGTTCTTTATAGCGTTTTGCTTGAACATAGATAACATCTAAGCCAAGTCGATCTTCATTGATAATTCCATCTATACCACCGTCGTTAGACTTACGTGTAACTTTTGCCGCTTCGCTCCTGGAACCACCGTACCCCATGGCTACCAGCACATCTATAACTATCTGTTCAAAAAAGTAAGGGTCTGCATCACGCAAATAATCTAAAAGTTCAGATTTTAAATTACTATTTAAAGTTTCAATGGCGTCCTCAATTAGCTCTTCTGGCGTGAATTCACTACTAGGTAGCTGGTTCCCTTTGACTGACTTGGCAGTACTCTTTTTCTCCCATGCCTCTAGATAACCATCTATCGACTTCAAATGGTCTTTAGTAATTTCATCTGGATATTTTATTAGAAACTCTCTACCGAGATCAGTAATACCATAAGTTGCTTTTGCTACTTTTTTTATTAAACTCGCTTTAGTCAAAAACGTCATCGCCCAGCCTGTTCTGTTCGCAATATAAGTAGAACCTCCACTAGGTATCATTAATGCCTGCTCTTCCTCCGTCAAACTAAATTGTTCAACAATAGCTTTGGTTGCACTTCTCCTTGTTATATTTTCTTTTTCTGCTAAAGCAAGCACAGGACGAAATAAATCATTATATTTTGGTATATCCATAATCTAACTAAGCGTTTCCAAAAGTGGTTTAATGTCTAGACTGCGCGAATCATCTAATATTTCACCTTGCAAATGAAGTATATGGGCATTGACATGTTTTCGATATACTGCATATTCACATACTACAGCGTGCGGAATTAATAAAGCATCAATAATATTATAGTTATGATCAAAAACAACAGCAGCTAATTGATCAAAATCATGCATATCTAGATTTCTAATAGCACCTAGCTGACGAGACTTATTTTGCTTTGTAATACGCCTACCTTTAATTTGAATCTTATTGTCGTTTTCATCAATAGCATCGAAACCAGCCGATGAATTTGCAGCAAGTTTAAGATTCAGAGCTTTGGCAACCACCCATTCTGTATAATCACCCAGTGGATTATTTGACGTTCGAACCACTTGCCTATTTCGCAGTTCCTCTATTATGGAGGCATCTAGCTGTAATAATTCCTTTTCTGATAGTTCACTAAGATTCATTGTCATAATGCAATGTAACTTCAACTTGGCGGAATTCCTCAAGTCCAGCTTCTAACTGTTCAACAATTTCCGCAGCTAACACTTCAGGGGGCGGTAAATTTTCTGTATCTTCTAGCGATTCATCTTTTAGCCAAAAGATATCTAGGTTAGTTTTATCACGTGCAATTAACTCATCATAAGAAAATGATTTCCAGCGTTCGATCTTTTTTGATTCTCGTCGTTTACTACGATCTTCAGGTTTATAACATTGAATAAATTCATCAAAGTCAGAAACAGACAATCGATTTTGTTTTAATGTTTTATGCACATTAGTACGAAAATCATAGATCCAAAGTTTATTTGTCCAGGAGGTTTTCGCCGCAGGTTTTACATCGAAGAAAATGACATTCGCTTTTACACCTTGCGCATAAAAAATACCGGTTGGTAACCGTAATAACGTATGCACATCACAACGTTCTAATAAATTCTTACGCACGGTTTCACCGGCGCCGCCTTCAAAGAGAACGTTATCCGGTACCACCACAGCCGCTTTGCCATCAATCTTGAGCATGTTGGCGATGTGTTGCACGAAGTTGAGTTGTTTATTAGAAGTCGTTGCCCAAAAGTCTGCACGCTCATAGACCAACTTTTCCTGTTCTTTTTTGCCGGTCTTTTCGTTAATGACGGTTATGGAGCTCTTTTTACCAAAAGGTGGATTGGCCAAGACCATATCGGCCCTATCGTCCCCCACTTCTTTGGCCAGTGCATCATTGGCGGTAATCGGGCATTCATCGCCCCCAATACCGTGCAGATATAAGTTCATGGCACATAAGCGCACCACGCTATCGACAATATCATTACCACGTAAGGCATGTTCTTTGAGATGACGCTGTTCTTTTTTAGAAGTGGCGTGTTTAGCCATGTAATCGTGAGCAGCCAATAAAAAACCGCCAGTGCCACAGGCAGGGTCGGCCACGGTGTCGGTTGGCATTGGCTGCATCACTTCCACCATCGCCTGAATTAATGGGCGCGGGGTAAAGTATTGACCTGCACCGCCTTTAACATCCTGCGCATTGCGTTCCAACAAACCTTCATAAATGTCACCTTTCACATCTGCCGGCAAGGTTGACCATTGCTCCTTGTCGATCATCTTGACCAAGCGTTCCAGTTTGGCGGGGTCTTGAATTTTATTTTGTGCTTTGCGAAAAATAGTACCGAGTGTATTACCGAGCTTACCCAATTCTTCTAAAGTATGACGGTATTGGTTTTCCAACTCGTCTCCATCAAATTTTTCTAGCTTCGACCAGGCATATTTCTTTGGAACTTTGGTTTCCTGTCCGGCCTGTTCTCGCTCATCAGCCATTTTAAGAAAGATTAAATAAGTAATCTGTTCTACATAGTCACCGTATCCGACACCATCGTCACGTAAAACGTGGGCGTAGTTCCATACTTTGTTTACTATTTCTGATGCACTCATTCTTGTTTAAACCAATTAGAATTAATTTCTTTAAGCCAATGAATATACCAATCATTAGCCACGTGTTCTTTTACAACAGGTCTAGCTATTGTAAAACCATTTACCAACTCAGATTTTGCTATCACACATAATATTAAGAACTTATAGATTGGATATACCGTTTGTTTATTTTTTGGAAATAAATATTGATACAATCTATGTTTGGTTGCCGGATAACCATGATCCCATATGACGTGCAAATTATTAGCTACCGAAGCCGAATCACTTGATCCTGTAGATATTTCTTTTGACCATATATCTAATACACTTTTACAATTTATACCTATACCACGCGGCACTACAGCCATTGCTTGCCGAACAAAGAAAGCCTCTTTTGCTCCATATTTCTTTGCATCAGAGACAAGATTAAGTACTTCATGCGGCTCACCATATTTGGCTAAAAAATTAACCAAACATAGCCATGAGAACGGATCTTCATAGTGTTTTAATCTGTTTACAACTTCTGAAACAAACCATTTCCCTCGATAATCATAAGGAACGTCCCATTTAGTTAACATATCTACAATCTGAAAAAATGTCACATTATCCAAATGATCTATGTCATCTATTATCCTTAGAATTTGTTTAGCTATTATTTTGCTGAATTTAATTTTAGAAATATAAGTTAACGAACTTGATCTCATTCCAGGGTTTTGGACAAACAAATCTACTGCCAATTTAACTGAAACAGGATCTTCTAGTTTACTCAGAATCCTTAAATAACGCTTTGTGACTTTATCTTTATTTCTTGCTTTGCAGCAGTTTAAATGACGCCTAAATTCTTTGTTCGTCTTAAGAGCCAGATTATGTTTTGCTTTGTTAGTTTTGAGTGTCTCTGCACGTTTTTGCACTTTTGATAGCCTGACGTTTTCCTTGAACATAAAATGAAATTGCGCTTCTTTGGGTGACATAATTGCAGTTTTCGCTAAATTTAAAGCCAACCCCCTACTTTTTAATACATCATTTATCTCTCCAAGAATAATATTTGCATCAATAGCTTTAATAACACCAAAATTTATATCGTCCATCCATCGGACAAAATTATCATTAGTCCGCTCCTTCAAAACATCGTCAACCTCAAATAACAATGAATGAGCTAATAGTCTAGGAGCCTCAATATTAATTGTAGGTAGTCCTTTATTAGATGTCGGCAAATAATCTGGTCGCCAAGATAGATCTTCAATAAGAGAGAACAACAAATCCAAATAGACTTCTTTAGTTTTAGCAAGGCTTGAAACCACATGCCTAAGCTCTCTAAGCCCTATATTATCGAAATAGTTTGATAGATCTGTGGTTACAATATATTTATATGATTTAGAAAACTTCCAGACATCCTCTTGAAACTTTGGCCATAAAATAAACCAAGGGTAAGATGCAGCTTCCTTTTTCTCGTGAGGCAATGACAAGAAGTGCCTATCTCTACTGTAATATGCGCCTTTCGAAGGCTGAACCTTTATTAAGGTATCATGTAATTCATCAGTTAATACTTGAAACACTAGCGCATCGGACGGAGAAGGAATCATCATGTGTCTGCATACACCAAATTTTTTCTCCATTTTGTAAACCAATGGTGCTTCTGCTCGGTACAAACCTGACAACACTTTCTCTATGATCCCGTCTATTTTGGACTCAATCGCAAAATTAAAATCATAGTAGTCATGAAGATCCTTTATATCTAAGGATCGCATTTGGTCCCTTACCAGTTTCCGCCACAGCTCCACCATCCTTTTCTTAGTAAACAGCCTATCAAGCTCTCTACTACGTTGGATTTCGAATCTAGCAGTAGTTTTCATTATGAACTTAATTAATGGACTTTACTGGCAGAAGGCTTCACTTCACCACTAATAAACACAATTTCAGACGCCTCGCCATTTTCCTTTATTGTTTCTGTCTTAAGCACTAACAACTGATCATCTTTCGTTCCCATATGACCAACATCAATAACCACATAGAATCCTTTTTTAGTTTTTTCTGCACTCTTATATATTTCTAGCTGTTTTTCATAACCAGAGACTACATAACCATAATCAGAAAACTTTATTTCGACAAGGACTCTTGCTTCATAACCAGAAGAAAACTTAAAATCGACTGCTCCTCTGCCAATATCAGCCTCTGGTGTAATATCAATGTTATTTGCTTTTGCATAGCAATCTGCAACAGCAAAAAACAACATCTGAGCCACAGATTCATGAACACGTTTTTTGTTTTTTTCCACCCAAAGAAGGCGTGAAAGCCCTCTCTCTTCGATAAGCCAGGTATATTGCTCAATAATCTTTTCTGTTAATTCAGTTAGCGAATTAATGCTTTCAGTTTTTGGTTTACTGAGTGCTAGGGGAAAATCCGTAGCTATATTTTCATGAATTTTAATCCAGCTTCTCAAGCCATCAGGATCCTTATTAACATCGTATGCTTTTGGTTCTACAGATTGAATAGTTTTAAGTAACGCCATAAATGCTTGTTTGCTTGATAAGGCTTTTTCTCGAATATCTGATTTTTGCCTCTTTGATTTCGTTCTCCATATTTCACCAATTAAACCACTGACCTGGTCACGCAAGAGCTGATTTTCTGATGCTACAGTACACACTTCTTCCCAGTCATTTGCTATAGGTAAGTCACGAAGAACATCCATTGGCAGAAGAAAAACAGGAGCTTTTTTGTTAGTTGTGGGATTCTCAGCAAGACGACATTTCAGACATTTAATGTTGAATTCTTCACTATTTATCTTCAAATCTTTCAAAATTCTAGTATTAAATTCGATAATGTTCTCGATAACAATGTTTGTGACCATATCGCTGATTAAATCTGGGCCAACATTCTCTTCAAGCAATGGAATTGCAATAAATAAATCAGGATCTTTGATGCCTAAATCAATAATTTCCTTTGCAGTGTTTGTTATCTTCTTCGCCTTAACTCTACCTCAACCACTTCCACCAATACCTGCGCCGTAACCAATACATGTACCGCTTATCTCGTGAAATAGGAATTTCTTGAATACAGTTTTCCAGGGTAAATCACCTTCACTTTTTGAGTTTGAAAGCAATCTAATAATTAACTCGAAGAACGCTGTTATTGTTTTGTGTGCTGCTTGCATTTCAGGGTGCTTACTGGATTCTAGCAGAATAGGGTCTATAAACAATTTTGTATCAATATTTAGAACCGGGTCTAACACTCCTTTCTCTTCAAGTGTCAACTCTTTTAGGCCGTAGTGTTTAGAAAAGAGAATTGGATCTTTTATTTTAGTCATCAGTTTAGAGATCCTGAAAATGCTGATGCCAATATTGACTGTTTGTTTATTTCTATTTTAAGCAACTGCGCTTCTATATCATTTTCAAGCCGCTCAACAGTTTCAAATTTCTGCTCTATTCTGGCTACAATTTCGTTTTGTTCCACCAGAGCTGGCAAGGGCAATGTAATATCTCTCACTTTAGTCAAATTTAAATTTGGCTGATTACCGCCTGAAGCTGCCTTTCGTGTCTCTTCATAGTTCTCATAGAGGCGAAGACGGACAAACGCACGACTTGCTTTATTCTCATCTACTATGATTGCAGCACACGCCTGATTGCAAGTTGCTTCAAATGTAATTTCTGTTACCTGCCCCCGTGTTTTTCCTTCACCGTACATTGCCAACAATAAAGTACCAGACCCAAATAACTTTAGACCTTCATTTACTGCTGTTCGTGTTACAAACTGATCTGCTTCATTGGTAAAAGGATCATTAGTTGCTGCGCTGGTTAACCAAGGTATCGTTCCACCTTCCCAATAGTCTGGATTTGAACGTTTTGGTGTCTTCCCAGTTTGAACCAAAGCTATTTCACCAATCGTTGTTTGCTGCCAACCATCTAACGTTACATTGTTCTGTTTGCGCCATTCTTTGGTAAGCTCACCAGTGACGGCGGCTTTGAGGACGGATTGGCGGTATTGTTTGAGGAGTTGTTTAGCTTTTTTTAGGGCTTCGATGCCGGCGTCGATATGGGAGAAGAGTTCTTCGATTTTAGCGACGATGCGTTTTTGTTTATCATAAGGAGGTATGCATATATGAAATGCCTTCGCTTCAGGGAAATAAATTGTAGTGTGCGCAACACCTTCGGAGATTGAATGCAGGAAGTAGTTTTCTGAAACAAATATAAGTTGAAGAAATCTTGGCAGTAGATCGTCGCTACATATCCAATTTACAAAACCTTGACTAGTTGCCATTTCACGGCCGAGAATCACCGAATAGCCAATAGACCCAGTTCTACTTAAACAAACAGTTCCTACTGGCAGCATCACCGCAGCGGAATTTTTGATACCCAATTTATTTGTATGCTCATTAGTTTCTAGGATTGCCTTTCCGTGATGCGGCCTAGCATCTCTGACTGACATCCATCTTATTTCGCCACCCCAGTATTCTGGTTTGCGTCGGCTAGGCGTATGGCCTGTTGCCATTCGCGCAACATCATTTAATTCAACCCATCGCCAACCCTTTGGAGCTGGTTTGTCTTTAGGCATTCCTACGGAAAGTGCATACTGGCCAGGTATAATGTTTGTTGTGGCTCTTCTACCGCTCATGCAATTAAGTATCCGTTGAGTTCTTGAATAATGTTATCCAAGTCTTTCCCAAAAAGCTCTCTCGCCTTTAACAGCCCACCCTCCTGGTTAAATGGGATGTAGTTAAAGTCGTCTACTGTCATTTCGGCATTCTGGGCGATTTGGTCTTTTATTTTATTGAGCCAGGCGAGTTGTTCTTGCTGGAAATCTTTGCCTTGTTGTTTTAGCCAGTTGTCAAAGCGGTTGTTGACCAGTTCGGTAAAGGGTTCGAGCACGTCGCTGAGACCAGTGGAAAAACGTATGAGGCTGACTATGTTGGTTAACAGTTCTTTGGGCGGCACACCTTTGACTTTGTTCTTTTCCAACTGCTCGTAGGCTTTCCACACTTCGATGGGGGCTAGATTATATGGCGGCTGCTGAATTTCATCTGCCAGTTTTTCGATTTGCTCATAATTCAGGTGTCGCTTTTGGTAAGGCTCTTGGTAGATGAGTTGAATAGCATCGAGTTCGTTTTTATGGTCTTGAGTAAATTGCTGCCAGTTATTAATTAAACCTTCGGCTTTTTCTGTAGTGTATCCGCTTTGTTCATGAATGAGTTCGTCTGCTGATTCATCAATGATTTGTTCGCTGTCTTTACGCAGTGATTCGATTAGTTCACGCAGTTTTGGATTATGGATTGCATAGATAAGCAAGTCGGCTTTGGGTTTAAAGGTTGATTGAATATCATTCTCAGTGACTTCCTCCTTGCTCTTCTTTGTTTGGGCTTCTTTTATTAAGGCGTCTTCGTTGGTGCCATGAATTAAATTTGAGGCAATCGCCGTTAGTGTTGTCGGGGGTAAGAAGTCTTCACTCAATTGTGCAGCAACTTCTTTGGGCACAGATTCTTTTACGATGTCATCAATGTGTTTGCGTTGCTGTTCGTCTAACTTAATATCAAGGCGTAATAGTCGGTTACCAAGAGTACGTAGACTGTCACTATGTCGATCGCCTTTTGCTATTTGCAGCATGAGTTTTTCTGTTGACACACTGGGCTTTGATTCCAATGATTTGGATTCGGTTTTGTCAGTTTCAGTCACACCTACGCAATCGATCAACACGAAACGGGTTTTAGCTCTGGCATCGGGGGTAACTTTGCGCAATTCGTCTTCGCTGAGTACACGCGTGCCTCGGCCTTTCATTTGTTCATAGTAGGCAGGACTTTTAACGTCGCGCATGAACATGACAATTTCCAGTGGCTTGATGTCGGTACCGGTAGCAATCATGTCAACAGTGACGCCCACGCGTAGTTGTGGATTAGTACGAAATTCTGCAATGGTATCTTCTGCGGTTTTTTTGCCAACTTTGTAGGTGACTTTTTTACAAAAGGCATTGGATTCAGCAAACACTTCACGCACGGCATCCACAATGCGGTCGGCGTGGTCATCATCTTTAGCGAAGATTAATGTTTTGGGCAACCATTCGCCGGATCTTTCAGGAAAGATGTCTTTGAAAACACGCTCTTTAAACGTCTGGATGATGGTTCGAATTTGATTGGGTGCTATAACCGATCGATCAATTTGTTTACCAATATATTCTTCTGCCTGGTCAAGTTCTTCTAGACGTTTATCTTTAGTGAGTTTGTCACGAATTTGTACGGTTGTGCCTGCTTCTATAATGTCGCCCTGCACCGTCTTTTTAGTACGTATACTGTAGACATCGTAACCGACATTGACTTTATCGATGACGGCATCCTCGTGAGTATATTCACTGACTAAGTTTTGATTGAAAAAACCGATGGTTTTCTTTGTTGGCGTGGCTGTGAGGCCGATTAGAAAAGCATCAAAATATTCCAATACCTGCAACCATAAGTTATATATAGAACGATGACATTCATCGACGATGATGACATCGAAGGTTTCGATTGGGATGCTCGGGTTGTAACTGACATCACGCGGTTTTTGATTAAAGGCGTTTACATCTGCTTCATAACCTGAGACTTCTTCTGATTCATCATCAAATTCGTTATTAGTGAGTCTTGAATAAAGTCGTTGAATGGTTGAAATGGTGACTTTGATTTCATCGCCAATACCCGCTGCACCTAAGATATGCGCATTATAGAGTTCAACAAATTTACGCCCATCGCCAGGCACAGTGTATTGTTGAAACTCTTTTAATACCTGACGACCCAGGTTGCCTCGGTCAACCAAGAACAAAACTCGTTTGATTTTGGCAGATTTGGCTAAGCGATAGACTTCAGTCACCGCTGTAAACGTTTTACCTGAACCGGTCGCCATTTGTAACAACGCGCGAGGTTTTGCTTGTTTAAGACTTTTTTCTATGCCGGTAATAGCCTCGACTTGGCATTCACGCAAGCCATTAGTGTTAAGTATAGGCAGTTGTTGCAAGCGCGCTCGTAGTGAATCGCTCTGCTCTAACCAGTTTTTCAATGTTTCTGGTTGATGGAAATAAAATAGATTTCTGCTGCGTGGTTTTGGATCGCGTTCATCACGAAAACGAATTTCTATATTAGTGGCTTCATAGAGAAACGGTAGTGGTTGCTCTTCGGATGTCCAACGCTCAATATGTTGGGTTTTTGAGGTTGCGTAACGACCTGATTGTTCAGCGACTTTACCTAGATTGGCACCTTCACGCTTAGCTTCAATAATTCCGCAAGCTTTGCCATCAATAAACAACATATAGTCAGCGGGACCAGTGGAAGTATCCATTTCACGTACAGCCACACCTAATGATTCGAACAAATTAATCTGGGATTTATCCTGAATAATCCACCCCGCAGAAATTAATTTATCATCAATCTCTTTGCGAGTTGCAGCTTCGTCTTTTTCGGTTGGTGACATTAATTGCGAATCTATGATTATTGTTATTTACAAGCAACAGCATAACCCTTTTTGTCATATGTGTCCCTTTGAGACCATTAATATGCGAGGAATCTTTAAATAAAAACAATAGAGTGTCACTTCGTGACTATATACTTGCGTGTTAAACCAACACGCAATGTTGGTGCCCGGGGCCGGAGTCGAACCGGCACGCCTTATACAGGCGAGGGATTTTAAGTCCCTTGCGTCTACCAATTCCGCCACCCGGGCATGGGTGCGGGTCTTTTACTACTTAAACTACTTTTAGTTCTGCCAACGCTTCGCGTTGGTCCTTGCGGTCACTATCGTCATCCTGACTCTCGCGACACTTGTGCTTCCTGCACATCGTCTACCAATAATACTGCCACCCAAAATTGGGAGCGGGTTTTTACTACTTAAATTACTTTTTGTTCTGCCTAATTACTAACATAACTACATTTAAGTGGTATGTAGTCATAGGTCACGTGATGCAAGATCACTCTTGAATAGAACACTGGACGTGACCTGGAGGCGAGTAGCGGAATCGAACCGCTGTACACGGCTTTGCAGGCCGCTGCATCACCACTCTGCCAACTCGCCGTGGTCTTTCAGCTTTACATTGCCAGTTGTGGCTTGAAGCAGGCCAATTAGTAACTAACAATTCACTTAATATAGTGTTAGTAACTCACTAATATTTAAGTATTTCCTCTGTAAGAATGCAATCCATTTTAATTACATCGCTCAGTCAGAGGCAGCGAATTATAACTAATATTTATCTGCCTGTTCGATTTATTTCAGAGTCTGCTTATATGTTATTCAAGTGCATATTAACGCGTTAGTTAACTCATTAACTTGCAGCTGGAAAATCAACATAACCTTCAGCACCTGCTGGTGTGTACCAGGTACTCACATCTGCTTCCGGGTTAAGCGGCAGGTTGTTTTTAAAGCGATTGATTAAGTCCGGATTACTAATGAAAAGTCTTCCAAAAGCGATCATGTCGGCATCCCCTTGTGCAATGACTTGTTCTGCACTTTCCTGGGTATAACCGACATTGCCCATAATGGGTCCATTATAAATTTTACGGAAATCATTTAATGTCATTGGTTCGCCCAGTTCATGAAAGCCAAAGCCTGTGCCATCCATAATATGTAAATAAGATAGCGCATGTGCATTTAACTGCTCGGCAACGTAGCTGAATTGTTCACGGTAATCTTCTGAACCCATGTCATTAAATGCCCCATTCGGCGAAAGACGCACCCCTACTCTGTTTGAATCCCACACATCACACACGGCTTGTATAACTTCATCCAACATACGGTAACGTGCTTGTATGCTGCCGCCATATTCATCATCACGATGGTTGGTTTTGGATTGCAAAAATGTATCTAATAAGTAGCCATTAGCAGAATGAACTTCTACACCGTCGAACCCAGCTTCTTTAGCATTTTGCGCTGCGACTTGATAGTCCTTAATTGTCTGGCAGATTTCATCACTTGAAAGTGCTTTGGGCACTTCATAAGCTTCTTTACCTTTGGGTGTATGCATGTAGTCGCCATTAATTTTAATAGCGGATGGTGCTACTGCTGGTTTGCCTTCATGAAAGCTACTATGTGAAGCGCGGCCACAGTGCCATAACTGAAGAAAGATTTTGCCGTTTGCCTGATGCACAGCATCCACAACGTTGCGCCAACCAGCCACCATCTCTGCAGTATAAACGCCAGGCGAATTACGCCAACCATTGGCTTGTTCTGAAATTGTGGTTGCTTCGGTGATAATTAAGCCGGCAGATGCACGTTGCGCATAGTATTGCAGCATTAAGTCATTAGGTACGCGTTCCACGCCAGCCCTTGCACGCGTCATGGGTGCCATTGCAATTCTATTTGCGATTTGCAAGCCACTTAAGTTATAGGGTTCTAATAACATGCTCATACGTACCTCCAAGTAATAAACTTGACTATTAATTTAGTAAACACCCAATGATTTAAATAACCGAATTAAACTTTCAGATTGTGCTGCTTGCGCAGTGACAAGTTCACTATCGGCCAAGTTAACTGTTCTTTGTGAATCCAGCACATCCAGGAAAGATATTTCACCTTCTTTGAATAATTGCATGGACAACTGCAATGCTTTGTCTGCATTTATATACGCATTAAATAACGACACTCTACGGTTATTAATTTTTGAGTAGTCATTCAATGCTGTTTCAACCTCAGTGACTGCATCCAAAATAGTTTTGCGGTATTCCTGGAATGCTTCAACTTCAAGTGCTTTGGCGGTATCGATGCGTCCTTCTATGCGGCCAAAATCCAGTAATGCAAATGCTCCACCCAGAAAAATACTCCATATACTGCTTGAACTAATGACTGCACTGTCGGCAATGCCATAAAACCCACCTACATCAAAGGACGGAAATATTGACGCACTCTCAGCAGCAGTAATAGCGGAACTGGATTGTAGTCTTGCGATAGCAGCGCGAATATCCGGGCGATTAATTAATACCTCCGATGGGTTCAATAACACGGCTTTAACATCGCCACCCGGAATGTTATTTTCGATAGTGATGTTTTCTTGTAAATGTTCCGGCAACACGCCAGTCAATATGGTTAATTGCAAGCGTGCATTCACCGCAAGCCTTTCAAATTCAGGAATGGATGCTTTAGTGGTATTAACTAAATTCTCAGCGCGCTCGACATCCAGTTGCGGCGCTTCACCGACTGCAAACTGATTGCGAATTAAAGTTAGAGTTTCTTCCTGAATGTGTAAATTTTTACTCGCAATAATCATTTGCTTTTGAAATTCACGCACGCGTATATAGGTTCTTGCCACGTCACCAATTAGAGTTAAAGTAACGTTGCGGTAATCTTCTTCCGCGGCATTGATATCCAAATCAGCAGATCTAACGCGTTGTCTATTTTCACCAAACACATCCAGTTCAAATGAAGCATCAAACCTGGCATCGTAAAAATCATCAGTAGCATTACCAGTGTCTTCTCGCCCGGTTGAACCCAGGATATCTACTTGCGGAAACAGAACCGAGCGTTGTGTACGTTGTAATCCCCTGGCCTGATTAATACGTGACATTGCAATTTCCCGGTCAGGGTTATTGTTTAACGCGATTTCAATCAGTTCATCCAAAATTGGATCGTTAAAGTTTTTCCACCAGGCCTGTAATTGTTCGGCTTCTACCTCTGGAATATCTGTACGAACATCTTCAATCCATTCTGATGGTTGTTCCGGTTCTTCAATGATCGTGTTGGTGGCCAGGCAGCCTTGTAATACCAATATGAGTATTAAGATTGAATAGCGACTCATGACAGCTTTTCCTCAGCGGATTCATATTTTTTAGCTGACAGTGCAATCTCTATTTTTCTCACTAGCACATAAAATACCGGTGTGAAGATTAAGCCAAAAATAGTCACTCCAATCATGCCGGAAAACACAGCAATACCTATGGCCTGGCGCATTTCTGCACCTGGGCCGGTAGCAAATGCCAAGGGTGTTACGCCCATAATAAATGCCAGTGACGTCATTAAAATGGGACGCAAACGTAACTTGGATGCATAAATTGTGGCTTCGATGAGTTCTTTACCCTGGCGTTCAAGGTCACGTGCAAACTCAACAATTAAAATTGCGTTTTTACTCGCGAGCCCGGCCAGCACAAATAAACTAATTTGTGTGAAAATATTATTGTCGCCACCACTTATGTAGATACCAATTAAGGCTGACAGTATCGCCATGGGTACAATCAGAATAACCGCCAATGGCAAAGCCAGACTTTCATACTGCGCGGCAAGTACCAAGAAAACCAGGAAAATACATAAAGGAAAAATAAACACTGCAGTATTTCCGGCAAGCACTTGCTGGTAAGTCAGTTCCGTCCACTCAAAGTCCATACCTGGTGGCAAGGTTTCCTCTAATATCTTGGTGATAGCATCTTTTGCTTCACCACTGGAAAAACCAGGCGCCGCATTACCATTAAGGTCGGCACTTCTAAATGCGTTGTAACGCATGACGGTATCCGGGCCAAAGGTTTCACTCAGTTCCACCACTGAACCCAATGGCACCATGTTACCTTCAAAGTTTTTAGTTTTGAGGCGCAAAACATCCTGTGGCGAATCACGGAATTCATCATCCGCTTGCGCAATGACTTGATAAGTCCTGCCAAACTGGTTGAAGTCATTAATGTATAAAGAACCCAGGTAGATCTGCATAGTCCTGAACACATCTTCTACCGGAACACCCAGTTGAAATGCCTTGGTGCGATCCACATCTGCAAAAATTTGCGGCACGTTAACATTGTAACTTGAGTAAACATCCGTTAACGCTGGATCCTGGTAAGCTTTACCAACGACTTGCTGCACTGTTTGACTAAGTGCTTCATGTCCTTGGTCTAACCTATCCTGAATTTGTAGTTTAAAACCACCGGTATTACCTAAACCACGTACGGGTGGTGCCGGGAAGATAGCAATAAATGCATCGCTAATCTGGCTATATTTTTGTTGCAGTTCATTAGCGATAGCAAAACCATTCAAGTGTGGTGCTTCGCGTTTATCAAAATCATCCAGGGTTACAAATACAATACCGGCACTGGATGAATTAATGAAACCATTAATTGATAAACCAGGAAAAGCAACTGCACCGGTCACCCCTTCTTGTTGCAGGGCAAGTTCGGACATTGCACGTATCACTTCTTCAGTACGTTCCAAGGTTGCACCAGTGGGTAACTGTGCAAAGCTGATTAAATATTGCTTATCTTGCGCCGGTACAAATCCAGGCGGGATTAATTTAAATAACCCTGCAGTACTAATAGACAAGCCAATGAATATCACCATCATAATTAGCTTACGCCCAACAAAGGTAGTGACATTGCTGGTATACATTTGCTGGCCACGGTCAAAAGAACGGTTAAAGAAACTAAAGAACCAACCGAATATGCTATCTATGCCGCGGGTTAACCAGTCTTTTTTACTGCCACGTGGTTTCAATAACAACGCCGACATAGCCGGGCTAAGAGTTAAAGAATTAAACGTGGAAATTATGGTCGCAATGGCAATCGTTAATGCGAATTGTTGGTAAAACTGTCCAGTAAGGCCACTAATAAACGCAATCGGAATAAACACACCTGCAAGTACCAGCGATGTGGCAATAATAGGCCCGGTCACTTCTTTCATTGCCTGCACGGTGGCTGCTCTGGGTTGTTTGCCTTCACGAATATTTCGTTCGACGTTTTCAACCACCACAATGGCATCATCGACAACAATACCAATGGCCAGGATTAGACCAAACAATGATAAAACGTTAATCGAAAAACCAAACAGATACATGAAACTAAACGTACCTATAATGGATACAGGTACCGCCAGCAATGGAATAATTGAAGCACGCCATGTTTGCAGGAACACAATCACTACCAGCACAACTAAAGCAACCGCTTCCAGTAATGTTGTAATAACCGCTTTAATGGAACCGCTAACAAATACGGTAGGGTCGTAAACCACTGAGTAATCCACATCATCAGGAAAGGTCTTTTTCAATTCCTTCATGGTTTGCCTGACATCTCGAGAAATATTCAGCGCGTTAGCACCTGGTGAGGCAAAGATTGGAATAGCGACAGCAGGTTTGTTATTTAACAATGAACGTAATGCATACGACTGCGCATCCAGTTCAATTCTTGCAACATCTTTTAATTGGGTCACTACGCCATTGTCATCACGCTTAATAACAATTTGCTCAAACTCTTCCGGATTTCCTAAACGTCCTTGCGCGCGTATTGGTAATTGGAATTGTGAGTTTTCAGGATACGGCGGCCCACCTACCAAGCCTGCCGCAACCTGAATATTTTGCGTTCTTATTGCTTCTACAACTTCATTAGCGGTTAAATCACGTTCCGCAATTCGTTCCGGGTTAAGCCAAATACGCATGGCATAATCACCTGAACCAAATAAACGCACTTGCCCCACGCCTTTAATTCTTGACAGCTGGTCTTTAACATTTAACGTGGCATAGTTGCGCAGATAAAGCATGTCGTAACGTTCATTGGGCGAACGTAAATGTACGACCATGGTTAAGTCGGGTGAACTCTTTACTGTGACAACACCAAGTTGACGCGTAATGTCAGGCAAGCGCGGTAACGCTTGCGATACCCTATTTTCAACTAACTGTTGCGCCAGGTCCGGGTCGGTACCGATAGCAAAGGTAACGGTTAAGTTTAAAGTGCCATCCGTGGTCGCCAATGAATTCATATACAACATATCTTCCACACCATTAATTTGTTCTTCTAATGGTGTGGCGACTGTTTCAGAAATTACTTCCGGGTTGGCACCTGGAAACTGTGCAATCACAATGACTGAAGGCGGCGCAACTTCGGGATACTCTGCGATAGGCAGGTTGGGTATGGACACCAAACCTGCTACTAGTACTAATGCAGACAATACTCCCGCAAATATCGGCCGGTCGATAAAAAAACCAGATATATTCATATTAGTTAGTTAATAACTTAGAAGTTTTATGAAGATAAATTTTTGGGTTTGTTGTAAAAAGTTGACAATGGCTCACTAATTACAATGGGTTTAACTTTCATACCCACACGCATAAACATAATGCCATCCACAATCACTTTGTCGCCTTCATCAAGCCCGGCTAATACTTCTCTTTTACCGCGTGAAGTCACACCCAATTTAAGTTCACGGTAAACAACCGTATTTTCCTGGTCGACAATGAATACAAAGCGGCGATCCTGGTCCGTGCCTATAGCACGCTCATCAACAAAGATTCTGCTGCTACGACCGGAACCTCCCATCTCGACCTGGGCAAACATACCTGGCAGTAATGCTCTATCGTTATTTTCAAACAAAGCACGTGCACGGATTGTTCCCGACGCCACATCCAGGCGGTTATCAAATGTATAAATGGTTCCTTCGTAAACCATGTCATCCTGGTTCAACCTTAGTCTGACCGGAACCTTTCCTTCCGCTTCTTTATTTTTGGCGTTACTTCGTATGAACTGCAGGTAAGTCTGTTCATCAACTTCAAAGTCTGCATAAATGAAGTCTTCAGAAACAATGGTTGTTAATATTGGCGACTCAGGGCCAGTTTCAACTAGATTACCGCGTGTAATTTCAATGCGTCCTAAGCGACCCGAGATAGGTGCTTTTACATAAGCACGGTCTAAATCTATTTCTGCACGTTGCAGTTTTGCTTGCGCTGATAATATCGCCGCCTTTGCCATATTGGCTGCACTTTTTCTTTCATCGTAAATGCGTTTTGACAAGGCATTGGTTTTTACCAAACTCACCGCACGCGTGTATTGTTGCTGGGCAAACTCGTAATCAGTCTCAGCAGTTTCAAGCTCGGCCTTTGCTTCATTAACTTCTGCCTGGTATGGCGTTGGGTCAATAACAAATACCACATCACCATGTTTTACATACTGACCATCTTCAAAGTTAACTTTAATGATTGTTCCAGACACTTGTGGTTGTAACTCAACATAGTCAACCGCTTCCAGGCGTGCCGAGAAATTTTTCCACACCTGTGTTTCCTGCCTTTCAACTATTGCCACATTAACTGGCATTTCCTGTGGTTGCTGTTGAACTTCAGGAGTTTCTTCTGCAGTGATATTGCTATAAAAGATAACGGCGCCAAATAATATGGCGAGTAAAGACACGGCCGCTAAAATTTTATTGTTTTTCATCATTACTTCATCTCAATCAGTTATGTTATTAAGTTTTGCCAATTAGTTGACTAGTCGGTCTAGTTTAGTGCCTAAAAAAAACCGCCACAGCGGTCTATCTGACTTACTTTAGCGAGCGGTTATGCTAGTTCTATCGTCACTCCCAGTACGTTAAACAGACCAGTTCTTAAACTTTCATTTAGTGGTGTTAAATCATTTTGTATTCTCGCCAACATTACTTGTCCTAATAGATATGAATAAACTTCCTGAGCTTTAGCCGACACATCTGTGTCTTCAGGCATGACTCCCTGGTCTACCATTTCCTGAATTGTTCGTTCGTAATATTTCGTTTTATATTTACCAATCGTATTTTGTATATTTTCTCTGATGACCTCTTCCTGGCCAGCCATTTCAGAACCTAATGATGCAAATGGACAACCGCATACATGACCGTATTGTTTTGCAATTTCCTTTTGCTTGACAAGAATGACATCAACAAGTTTCTCAAAGCGTTCTATGGGTGTTTTGGATGAAGAAAAAATCTCGTCAAACAGTGGTTTCGACTCGGTGTAATATTGTTGCATCGCAGCCACTGCAAGGTCTGCTTTTGAGGGGAAGAAATGATAAAAACTCCCTTTCTTCACATCTGCTGTTTTACAAATTTCATCCACACTGACAGAGCCATAACTATTCCGCCAAATCAGCTCCACGGCTGTTTCGATAAGACGGTCTTTTGTGCTCTTGCTTGCTTTCAATGTGTTAATCCAGTTCTTCGATGATGGTACTGTAGCAGATTTGACTGACTAGTCAACTAATTTTACCTGTGAATACACAAAGTGCATAAATGCAGATGTAAATAAAGTAATTATTTATATATTTTATAGTAAGTTAATAGTTATTATTAAAGCATTATATGAGTATAAATTTGGCTATAAAATTAATTGAAACCACATAATATCGCTCATAAATTTAGCTATTCAGAGTTCGAAACAGTCTCTCACAATAGTGATAAAAGAATTTTAACCTTGCGATCATACTAAACATGACATTTAAACTACGATATTTAATCAGAGCGTTTACACATACATTAACTAGTAGGTGCAGCATCACGACAAATTTACTTATTAAATTTTTGCGCAAAATCATATTTGCAAAACTGTTCTAGCTGTACGTAACAATTTATTAATCCAATGGCAGTAACATCTCTTGACTTGTTATTTATTGAGAGTAAGCTTCGACCACTTTTCAAGAAATAAGCACGGTTACGAATTAATGAAGTCCATCACCACATTCAATCTAGGTAAGTCCCGTTCGCGGATTGGGACCGTGCTGCCTGTTTCTGTAGGTCATACCCCTACTACCCTCGCTTAATCAGTAAATTCACTGCGTTTCTTTGAATGTTTCTGGCTGAGCCAGGAACTCAAGGCTATTCATTATTTTTTTTACTGATTATGCAGACATACAAATGAACTCAAATTTTAAAGACTCTAATAAAGTAAGCTGGTGGGCGCTTATCAGTGACGCGTTTACTAATGAAGAACGCGACTACACTCGCGGCTCGCTAAAACAGGCTGTGGTATTGCTGGCAATTCCAATGATGTTGGAAATGTCTATGGAAGCGTTATTTGCTATCACTGATATTTTCTTTGTTGCCAAACTTGGTGCTGAAGCTATCGCAACTGTAGGACTCACCGAAGCATTCGTTACATTAATTTATGCCATATCCATTGGTTTCAGTATGGCACTGACGGCTCTGGTCGCGCGGCGCATTGGCGAGAAAAACAATCAACGCGCTAATCTTATTGCCGGTCAATCTATTGTAATTGCCGCAGCAGTATCACTTTTAATTGGCATTTTAGGTGCGAATTATAGTCAGGACATTCTGCGCTTTATGGGTGCCTCAGATTCGCTAATTGAACATAATTCTGGCTACACCACTATCATGTTAGGTGGAAGTGGCACAATTATTTTCTTGTTCATACTGAATGGGATTTTTCGCGGTGCAGGTGATCCTATCGTTGCTATGCGTGCCATATGGCTAGCATGCGGTATTAATATCGTGCTGGATCCATGTTTAATTTTTGGATTGGGTCCTTTTCCGGAGTTAGGCATTGAAGGTGCCGCAATAGCAACCAATATAGGCCGTGGAATTGGTGTGGCTTATTGTGCTTATATTCTTTTGCACGGCAACTCAAGAATACAAATCCGCTTACCTTATCTAGTTCCTGTTTTTGAAGAGCTTAAATTATTAGTTAAGGTATCTATTGGTGGCATATCCCAATTTTTAATTGCTACTTCAAGCTGGATTTTGTTAATGAAATTAATGGCTGAATACGGTAGTACGGCCCTCGCTGGTTACACCATAGCGATTCGTATTATCGATTTCATAATTTTGCCTGCTTGGGGTTTAAGTAATTCAGTATCAACCTTAGTTGGACAGAATTTAGGAGCAGCTAAAGTCGAGCGTGCGCAACAATCTGTTGTTTACGTCGCGACATATAATTTCATTTTCATGATGAGTATTGCCTTGATCTTTTTGGGTTTTGCAGAACCGATAGTGAGAATTTTTACTGCCGATGCTGAAACAGTTGTTTATGCAGCCCAGTGTTTACGGGTTTTAAGTTATGGCTTTGGTTTTTATGCAATCGGCTTAGTATTAATCCAGGCATTTAATGGTGCCGGAGATACTTACACGCCTACCTGGATTAATGGCATCTGTTTTTGGTTATTTCAGATACCCGCTGCATACTACCTGGCTAAAAACTTAAGCATGGGACCTTCAGGAATTTTCTACGCTATTCTGGTTGCAGAAAGCTTGATGGCAGTGGTTGCACTTTTAGTATTTATGCGCGGCACATGGAAAAAGACATCTGTGTAACAACACAGATGTCTCTACTGATTATTTTATGAGACATAGATATTCAAGATTAACTTATGAAAACAATAATTTTTTATAATGTTTTACTGATAAATATAAGCCAGTAATTGACAAAACAATAATGGCTATACCAATTAGTGTAATTGCTAGCGCACTGAATGAGCCAAATATTCTTCCTGAGTGAATTGATTTAGATATTGCACCTATTCGGCCTAACCCTTCAGTGGTTTGATAATACTGCTGGTTAATACACGTAGGATGCACCCAAACTCTAATGTCAGCATCATGTTTATCAAAATCTTTACCCTTAGTCAGGTAAATAACATAATAAGGCTGCCATTCTGTAGGC
>Ga0207422_1002175_pt1 | contig 28398 bp, 26 predicted proteins | sample MarCyaLeptolynsp_FD_187757 | JGI IMG/M metagenome (GOLD analysis project Ga0207422, IMG submission 187757) | Marine cyanobacterial communities from Panama - species 1 Leptolyngbya sp. (SPAdes) | ecosystem: Environmental > Aquatic > Marine > Unclassified | place: Panama: Panama City | collected... | reverse complement strand
AATAAATTACATATTGATGGAGATGTGTGTGTAATCTATGAATGTCTATCTACTCTGCTAGGGATAGCGTACTAGTTTCTCCCATTCAATTGGGGGCGCAAAGCGCTCCTCAGGAGCTCTTGAGAAACACGAGGCAGGAGGCGAGGAAGGAGGTAGAAGGCGGTAGGAAATATTGTTTCTCCTATTCAATTGGGGGCGCGAAGCGCTCCTTGGGAGCTCTTGCTGAAAAAATAAGCGCCATTCTCCTATCGACTACATTGACCACCCAAACCATTGACAATGGTACAAGTATTACTAGCAATCATGCCTATATATGTCCCAGCTTCACTACCCTCTGCTCCCAAAGCACCTGCCAGTAGTTCTTGTTCAGACAGTTTCACATCCGCCTCACGAGCTACTGTGCCGATGACTTGATCATTTGCACTTACTTCAGCAAAGATAGTAGGTACTTTAGCTATTGTCACCTTTTCTACTAGTGCCTTAACCTGAGCTGCTGTTGGCTGCTCTTCAGTACTTAGACCTTGCAAAGCTTCAGAGTTCTCAAAACCGTAAGCTTGAATATAGTAATTGAAAGCATCATGAGTAGTGACTAAAATTCTCTTTCCTGCAGGAATTGTTGCTACTTGTTGTTTTACCCAAGCATCCAGTTCCTCCAATTGACCTTTGAGTTGCTCGGCATTCTCCGCGTATAGTTGTGCTTGCTCTGGGTTGACCTCCGCTAATTTTTTCTCAATTACCTTAGCGATCGCAATGCCATTTTGGACATTGTGCCAGACGTGAGGGTCTGGTTCAAGTTCTTCAGTGTGTTCTCCTTTCTCCTCTCCTTCATCTTTATGCTCGTCAGCATGTTCTCCTTCGTCATGGTGATGATGTTCTGCCAAAATAGGGTCGGTAACAGCTTCTTCATAGACAGCGACTTTGGGTGCAGGTGTATCCGTTGCTTCCACTAAATCCTCAATCGCTGGGACTAATTGGTAGCCACCATAGAGAATCAAAGCTGCTGTTTCCATTGCTTTGCGATCAGAAGGAGTGGTGTTATAGCTGTGAGGGTCTTGTTCAGGCTCCATTAAACAGTTCAACTCAATGGTATCTTGAGCAATCTGTTGGGTTAAGTCACACAGAATAGTACTCGAAGCAACAACCTCTGGCTTACTTGATGTTGCAGTCGTTTCTGCTGTCTGGTTATTACTAGAGCAGCCAACCACACCTAAAGTCATTGTCATCATAGCACTACAGAGAAAACGATAAGCGTTGAAGCGCTTAAGCTTGAGCATTATCAACTCCTTTAAGTTAAATTCTAATTTTATTGTTAATAATAATCATTCTTGTTGCAATAATTCCTTGGCATCCTTGGAGTTCTTGGAGCAGAACCCCGATGGGAAATCGAATCGATTATCCAAAATCCTGATTCGGTCAAATTAATTGTTGAGGTTGTGTCCACTAATTGGCGTGACGATTATTACAATAAACTTCGAGATTATGTTCGCATAGCGTCTCGAAGAGAAGAAATGGGCATTGAGGAATATTGGATTATTGATTACGCAGCATTGGGAGCAAGAAAATTTATCGGCACAGAATATTTTCAATCTGGCTTTGTAGGAAAGATTCAACCAAACGTGAGTTCTTTTTGATTTCATTGACGAAATATCAGATATCCTACAAGAAATTCACACTCAAACAAACAGAAAAATCGCTAATGAGTAACTTTTGCCCCATTAAGCGATTCGACCACCTTGAGTTTTATGTGGGGAATGCTAAACAAGCAGCACTCTTTTACTCAAAGGGATTCGGATTTACTAATACAGCTTACCGAGGTTTAGAAACAGGCTATCGGAAAGCAACCTCCTACGTAATGGAACAAGGGGATATCTGCTTAGTGTTGAGTTCAGGATTGAGTCCGGAGCATGAGATTTCACACAGCGTACTCAAACACGGCGATGCGATCGCAGTTATTGCTCTGGAGGTAGCAGATGCTGCTAACGCCTACCGGGAGTCAACTGGGCGAGGTGCAGTCGGAGCCATTCCCCCTACTGAAGAAGAAGACAAGTATGGGGTATTGCGCTATTGTGCCATCCATGCTTACGGTGACATCTTAATCAAGTTTGTTGAACGGAGCAATTACTCAGGATCATTTGCTCCTGGCTTCGAGCCTCGGCAAATTTTCCAGGGTAATGGGGTAGGTTTGAAAACAATTGATCATGTGGTTGCCAATGTTGAACCAGGTGCAATGAACCGATGGGTTAAATTTTTCTCTGATACGATGGGCTTTGACCTCTTGGTACATTTTGACGAGCAAACGATCTCCACAAACTACTCCGCGTTGATGTCTAAGGTGATGCATGATAGTACAGGTAAAATCAAGCTGCCGATTAATGAACCGGCTCAAGGAAAACGCCAATCACAGATTGAAGAATACCTCAAATACAACTGCGGACCTGGGATTCAGCACGTTGCCTACACCACCGATAATATTATTGAGACTGTCTCTAAGCTCAGGGCATCAGGCATAGAGTTTCTGCCTATCCCGAAATCCTATTACCAGAACTTAGAGGAGCGGGTAGGAAAGCTCAATGAGCCAGTTGAGAAGCTAGCAGAGTTGGGAATTCTGGTGGATCGAGATCAAGATGGATATTTGCTCCAGATTTTTACTGAACCTGTAGAAGATCGACCAACGCTTTTCTTTGAGGTGATTGAACGGCACAGTTGTCAGGGTTTTGGTGAGGGTAACTTCCAAGCTTTGTTCGAGGCAATTGAGCGCGAGCAGGCACGGCGAGGGAACCTTTAGTGCCTTGAAGGTAGACGCGGGGACGCGGGGACGCGGGGACGCGGGGACGCGGAGAGAGGGATTTTTATGCATGGTGGTGAAATTTTTTTTCATCGGGACTGACTTCTGCCTTCTTGTGCTAACTCAATCAATTGAGCAACTAATTTTGGAAAAGGAATACCTGTTGCTGCCCAAAGCTGGGGGTACATACTGGTGGCGGTGAAACCTGGTAGAGTGTTAATTTCGTTAAGGAAAATTTCCCCGGTAGCTTCTACGTAGAAGAAGTCCACTCGTCCTAAACCAGCAGCATCGACAGCGGCAAATGCTTGAGTTGCCATCTCCTGAATTTGATGAGTAATCTTATCTGGCAGTGGTGCGGGAATTAACAAGTCGGCTCTACCCTCAGTGTATTTAGTTTCGTAGTCATAGAAATCACTTTCATAGGTAATCTCCCCAACTACGGATGCTTTCGGATATTCGTTGCCTAAGACAGCGCATTCGACTTCCCGTGCTACTACCCCAGCTTCTACAATGATTCTACGGTCGTAACTAGCAGCATTATCTAAAGCAGCTTCTAATTCAGAACGCGATCGCACTTTGGCAACCCCGACAGATGAGCCTAAATTGGCTGGTTTGACAAAATAAGGATAATCTAGGGTTGCTTCAATTTGGTCACAAAGTTTAGGGAACACACAAGGACCAGACCAAACTTGTGAGCGTAGAACTTCAACGTATGGTACTTGGGGTAATCCTACTTGGGCAAACGCTGTTTTCATTGCCAGTTTGTCCATACTCACTGCTGAACCGAGTACACCGCTGCCGACAAACGGGACTTGCATTAGAGTAAGTAATCCCTGAATTGTGCCATCTTCTCCATTAGGACCATGAAGAATAGGGAACCAGACATCTACTTCTGTTACTTGGGAAGGAAATAGCCAGAGATTGCCACTAGTTGGAGATTCCAGAGGTTTTCCCGATTCAAGAACTTGTTGAGCAATCTCTCCTGCTTGCCAGATGCCGTCTTTTTGGATATAAACTGGCAGTAGTTCGTACTTTTGAGTATTTTCCTCTACACTCAAAGCCTTAGCGATCGCTTGTGCGGAAATAATCGAGACTTCATGCTCTCCTGAACAACCACCAAACAATAGTCCAACCTTTGATTTTGTCATTACTAATCCCTCTGGCACTCCTCATCGCAGATAGCGTATCATACCAAATCCAGTTTAGTTATATAAGTTACCCGCTTTTCTAAGGCGATTGCTAGAGCCGGGTCATGGCATAATTTTCAATCAAGCAAATAATTGAATTTTATATGCAGGATTGACATTTTCATCCAACAGATATTTGAGAGTCATCAGCTTTATTTTTTGCTTCTCGTTCTAATCTCAACTTCCGTAATCGAAGTGCAGATGGGGAAGGGTTAAGTTGCTGTACTTTCAGTTGTTGGTGACTCCACTCTAACCAGTCAGCAAGATATTGGCTGACAGTTTCTTTGTTGTGTAGATAATAAAGAACAGTAGCGTAGACTTGTTCTAGACTTAGGGATGGATAAGTTTGGGCAATTTCTTCGGGAGTGCGGGCACAATGGATATAATCATAGAGGATAGTTTCTATTCCTATTCTTGTGCCTTTGAGACGAATATCATCAGCATTGAAGAAGTCAAAGTAATCTTCTAGTTGCATTAATTTAATTAGCTCGTCATACAGTAATTTTATCTTCCCTTGATGATGTTGGGGTATGCGATCGGTCAAGATTGCGGCATCTACTGGCGCGAGACAGAACCCCCCGAAAAAGATGCTGAAGCTCCTGATTGGTTTTATGTGCCTGGAGTGCCGCCGCGACTCGATGGTAAGATTCGACGCTGAGTATTAATCAAATTCGTATAGATTGAGGCAAGAAAGATCAGCAGCTCCAAAATGCACACTCAAGGCAACATTGACGTTTTCTAGAGATCTTATTAACCAAGGTACACCATCTCTGTTGGCAGACTCGTAGTGGTTAAACAAAATAGAAAATCGCTTTTCCAAAGAAGGTTTCACCTTACTGCATAGCAACACTAGTTTAAGCAATATACCAGTAGTGGAAGTAGCGCCTAAGTTGGTAATTAAATCAACAAAGATATAGTGATTAGGGCATTGAGCACTCTCTACTACTAAGAAATTCAACAACTGGCTACAGGTTCTAACAATCAAAAATTCGTTGAGCCGCTGGTGATCACTTAGAGTTAGGGTATTTTTAAGCTGCTTATACAGTCGGTTATTAAAATAACGTCTCCCATAGGATGAATCAATCGAACCTGTCAGGTACTCATACAAATCATCCTTAAAGTGTTTATATAAGCTAGTGCGACTACTATGAGTTAGAAAACTCTGAGCTATATCCCGATAGGTATGGCAGCCTTCTACTTTACCGACAAATTCTCTTAAGGCAGCCTTTAACTCATCATCACTCAAAAGAGTGGGGTTTTTCACTGGCTGGATAATTCTTCCTGGTTCTGTTGGAGATTGTCTGCACTCTGCTTGAGCACAACGCACCTGATAGGTTACGTACCCAGCTAAATCAAGTTCAAAGCGCTGCTGAATTCGAGCACGGATTTGCCGAACAGTTTGTTGATGCTCATAACTGCTATCTTCACTTAGCAGGCAATGCTCATATAGATAAGGATATCTTTGAATGAGAGTTCCTAATGCCTGAGAATCTTTGTCTTCCTCTTGTGGAACTTCCTCCATCACCTGAGACAACCGTCGCAGGGTTAGATATTGCTCTGTTTGTATAAAAAGTTGCAGGAGCTGTCGCAGACGCCTTGCTCCCCGAGAGTAAGCCATGCGATAAGCATGGAGATTCTCGAACAAATCGACTAATTCAGGGATTGCCTTGTGTCGGTGAGGCTTCATCTGCCAGCTATTGATCAGGATATGGCAACACCGATTGAGGACAAACTTGAATTCTTCCTCTGCTTGCTTGTCAGTTGCCAGTGTCTCCACAGCAGACCAAATCTGAGAATCAGGGTATCTGGCTCCCTCTAGGAACAGACTTTTAAAGCGCTCAATCATCTGCTCTGGTGACTCGTTCTTTACACACTCCAGTAGATGATCGTACAGCTTTTGCTCTGCCAAGCTAGTTTGTCTAATGTCAGGATGTGTTAATGTATTCACGTTAGATCTTAGCCCTCCTAGGTGCAGAAGCTAGAGCCAAACAAAAATCTATTTTAGATGTATAAAAAGACTTGAGTTTAAATTTGATTTGCACTCTGGGTGGACGTCAAAAATTCTCATGCATGTTCATTAGCTACTCTACCTTAAGGAACAGGTTATAGCAGATAACAACCCCAACTGGGACCAATGATTCTGGTAAAATGATATTTTCTTAGCAAATCTTTACAAATCCTCCGCAGGATTAGTTAAAATTTTAAAAATTTATTGACTAGACAATCCTAACACCCCAAACTAGAGTGTGCAAAATTCTTAGTACCCGAAAACCTAATTTTCTTAACTTGGGCAGATAATCTTATGCCTTGTTGGCTTTCTATAGCTCAATTAGTTGACATTATTGCCGCCAAGCCAGTCCATTTATCTACTGAAGTAGCGGCGTCCCTATGTACCGGCATTACGACTGACACTCGCAACCTCAAGCCAGGTGAAATTTTCTTGGCACTGCGGGGAGAAAAGTATGATGGACATGATTTTTTAGAAGTTGCTGTAGACAAAGGTGCGATCGCAGCAATCACTGACCTTCAAGCAGGTAGTAGGGGCGAATGGCCATTCGCTCCTAATGGAATTCCCCAACTACAGGTAGAGGATACCCTAAAGGCATACCAGCAAATTGCCAGATGGTGGCGCGACCAGTTCAATATACCGGTAATTGCTGTAACTGGCTCTGTTGGTAAAACCACAACTAAGGAGTTAATTACAGCAGTTCTCTCAACTCAGGGAAAGGTTCTCAAAACCCTTTTCAACTACAACAATGAAATTGGTGTACCCAAAACTTTGCTGGAATTAGGTGAAGAGCATGATTATGCTGTGATTGAAATGGCAATGCGCGGTTCTGGACAGATTGCCGAGCTGGCTCAGATAGCACGTCCGACAATTGGCGTGATTACTAATGTGGGAACAGCTCATATTGGGTTACTGGGTTCTGTAGAAGCGATCGCTGAAGCTAAGTGTGAGTTATTAGCCGAAATGCCTAGCACTAGTGTTGCTGTACTTAATCACGACAACCAGCGATTAATCACAACTGCTGCGGGGGTTTGGCAAGGGCAAACTGTGACTTATGGGTTAGAAGGGGGTGATTTGCACGGACAGCTGCTTGATCTCCAAACCTTAGCCATTGAAGGCATACAACTACCTCTGCCTCTCACGGGTCGCCACAATGCGCTTAACTATCTAGCAGCCCTGGCTGTAGCCAAAATTGTCGGTATTGATTGGAGAGTTGTGAGCCAAGGTTTAGCTATTGAATTACCAGCAGGGCGATCGCGACGCTACGAGTTACCCAATGATGTAGTGATTTTGGATGAAACCTACAACGCGGGACTAGAATCTATGGTAGCGGCACTAGAGCTACTGGCACAAACTCCTGGAAAGCGTCATATTGCTGTGTTAGGGGCAATGAAGGAATTGGGAGAAAAATCTCCCCAATTGCACCAGCAAGTAGGCAAGACGGCAGAGCAATTGCAGCTTGATGCTTTGCTAGTTATGGTAGATGATCCAGAAGCCCAAGCCATTGCTGTGGGAGCAGTTACTATGGCAGCTGAGTGTTTTTCCAGCCAAGAGGCTTTGGTAAAACGTTTAGAGGAAATAGTACAACCAGGCGATCGGCTCCTGTTTAAAGCTTCCCGCTCAGTTGGTTTGGATCGGGTTGTCAATCAATTCCTTACAAGGCAACAGGCAATAGGCAACGGGTGAGCTTTCAAAAAGTGTGGGGAGTGTGGGGAGTGTGGGAAGTGTGGGGAGATAGAGATAAAAAGGAGAACTTATGATTTTTTAACACCAAGGCTATAAATGCCACCTCATATTTCGTTCACCTACAGGCAACAGGTAACAGTAAGTCACCGAGGAATTTAAGGAAAAAGACATATACAAATGATGAGACGTGATCTACAGACTTCATTAACACGTAGTCACATAGAACCATCAAAACTCAGTACTTTTCAAAGAATTTTACTGACAACTGATGGCACACTCACTGAAATACTAGAAGCTTATTTGTTTGAACAAATTAAAATGGTGAAGTTGTCTGAGCAATTGATTTCCTTAGAGCAGGATATTCCCCATTTAGAATTAACAAGCGGCAGTGAAGTAATTGCCAGAAAAATCTTGCTACAAGGAAAGATAAGTAGGAAAAACTTTATTTATGCTGAATCAATTATTGTACCAGAGAGGCTAGATGAAAAGTTTAAGAACGAAGTACTAAAGTCTCAAACTCCTCTTGGTAGACTTTGGCTAGAACACAAAATGGAGACATTTAAGGAAATCGTTGATTCAGTAGAAGAAGCAGCTGGTGAATTAGGTGTTTATTTTCAACTTGAAAACGAAGATCGGATACTATCCCGTACTTATCGGGTGTTTTCTAACCGTAAGCCGATTATGATGATTACTGAAAAATTCCCTGAAAGCTACTTTCGGAAAGATTTTTAACAAAAAGCGACGGGGAAGCCAACTTCTTAAAGGGGTTGGAGCAAATATCGCCCCGCCGTTTTGTCATTAGTCATTAGTCATTGGTCATTAGCACACTGCGTACTTTCTGACACTTGACAAATGACGCTAAATCCTAAGTACTTTAGTCCTGGGATGAGCTTAATTTAAGCTAGATAATTTCACATAAGCCAGATAAGATTTGAAAGTAGTTTCTGAGGTTACCATCCATGCCCTTTCCCCGTACCAGTGGCATTCTACTACATCCCACCAGTCTGCCAAGTCGCTATGGAATTGGTGACCTAGGTTTAGAAGCTTACCAATTTGTGGATTTCCTTGCTCGCAGCGCCCAGCAGTTGTGGCAGATTTTGCCCTTAGGCCCCACTGGTTTTGGCAACTCGCCTTATATGAGCTTCTCTGCTATGGCAGGTAATCCCTTGCTAATTAGCCCCGATTTGCTTCAAGAAAATGGTTTTTTGAGCGAAGATGATCTGTCTGATGTGCCAGATTTTCCCTTAGATCAGGTAGACTTTGACCTGGTGATTGAATGGAAGATGCCTCTGCTGCGCAAAGCCTGCCAAAACTTTATTCAGGAAGCTACTCCCATTCAGCAGAAGGAGTTTGAGGGCTTCTGCCGTGGTAAGGCTAGCTGGTTGAATGATTATGCTCTATTTATGGCCCTACTGGATGCTCGGGAAGAACCAGTTTGGACTGAATGGCCCGATAAGCTGCGTCAACGCAAGCCAGAAGTGCTCGAGCAGTGGTGTCGTGATTTAAAGGATGAAATCTTTTTTCAGAAATTTCTCCAGTTTGAGTTTTTCCGGCAGTGGTCCGAACTCAAAGAGTATACTAATACTCAAAACATTCAGATTATCGGTGATATACCCATCTATGTGTCCCACAACAGTGCTGATGTTTGGGCGCACCCAGAACTCTTTCAACTGGATCCGGAAACGGGAGAACCTATTGATGTGGCAGGAGTACCCCCAGATTATTTTTCCGAGACTGGTCAACTTTGGGGCAACCCGCTCTATGATTGGAAATACTTAGAATCGACGCGCTTTGCCTGGTGGGTTGAACGCATCCGTGGAATTTTAGCCTATGTAGACTTAATCCGTATTGACCACTTCCGAGGCTTGGAGTCTTTCTGGTCTATTCCTGCTGATGAAGAGACGGCAATCAATGGGGAATGGGTTAAGGCACCAGGTATGGCTCTATTTAACACGATTCTTAAGGAGTTAGGTAACTTACCGATTATTGCTGAAGATCTAGGAGATATCGATCAAGCGGTAATCGATCTCAGAGATCATTTCGGTTTTCCTGGAATGAATATTCTGCACTTTGCTTTTGGCAGTGATGCGAACAATCCATACTTACCGTTTAATGTTGTCCCTAATAGTGTTATCTACACCGGAACTCACGACAATAACACGACGGTAGGTTGGTACGACGAAGATGCTTCTGATTATGAAAGGGAGCGGCTACACCAATATCTCGGCTGTACAGGTCCTCATGGTGTTGTTTGGGATGTTATCCGCTTGGCATTGAGTTCGGTTGCCAATCAGGCAATTATTCCTCTTCAAGATGTCTTCAGTCTAGGTTCTAATGCCCGCATGAATATTCCGAGTACGGCTGAGAGTAATTGGGATTGGCGCTACCGGGGTGAAGCGTTAACACAGGAGTACAGTGATCGTCTTAAAGAGATGGTGATGATTTATGGTCGTTACAGGGGCTGAAAGCTCACAAAAAGCGACGGAGAAGTCAACTCTTTAACGGAATTTCGTCATAATTTCGGAAAGTGACAGAAGCTGTTCAGGAATGTGATCGCTCCTTATGTATGGAAGAAACCAATCTGTTTTCTTAGGAGAGGGCTATCTTCTCCCCCAGCTTGGTTGAGGGGCGCACGTCGGTGCGCCCCTACCCTTGCAGGCTACATCCCTACAAAATATCAATGAGCTAAAAACTCTTTCTTTTTTATTTTTCAACTTCTCTGTCTGCCTTTTTTCTTTTTTTTCCTTGCATCTAATTCTTCATTTATTTGTTTCATTACATGAAACTTAATTGACGACGATTAACCAGTAGAAAAACATCTTCAATAGCTAGCAAGGGTTGTAAGATAATTAACATATCTTAGCGCCCACACTGAGCAGTACTGATAAAATAAAAAAGTCCTGTTGCACTAGTAGCAAGTTATGGGAAATTTCTTGCAAAGAATCTTGACGATTTTTGCTATTTCAGTGTTGGTGGTTATATTTTTTTTTCCAACCAGCCATCCAGCTTATACAGAAGAAGTAGCTTCAAATACAGTAAACACTGACATAGTTGAGGCAGTCAGTACCTTTGAACCGGTGAATCAACTGAGTCAGGAAGTTAATATACCCACTCAAATTACCTCAGTTGAGCAAATATCCGATGTCCTTCCTAGTGACCCTTACTTCAAAGCTCTAAAAACCCTAATTGATCACTATCAGATGGACATTACTTTGCCAGATGGTAGTTTTCAGGGCAATCAGCCTATAACCAGAGGTGACTTTATCATTTACTTGCGTGATAGTCTGAAAGTAATTAATAGTTTTCAAGAACGGGCTAGTATTTCAAATGTTACTAGTGAGCAAGTAGAAAGAGCAGTAGCTTCAATTACTGATATCAAAGATCAAGCTGATGCTATTTCTCAAAAAGTAGAACAGATTCAGACTAGAATTGAGCGGTTAGAGAAGCAGGTTAAAAAATTAAAACAACCTGTCCTGGTTAAGGAAACTTTAGATGCATCCCTGACAGATAATCAAGCTGATTCAGGAGACAAAGAACTAGAAAAAATCAATTCTGCTACAGGAGATGTTTCCACTACACCAGTTAGCCAACCTCTGCCAGAAATTGATGTCATAACTGAAGTTCAGCTTATTGAGGAGATACCAGATGTCTCTTTGGATAAACCCGATGAAGATGCTTTACCACAGATAGAAAATCTAGACGAGCTCAATTTATCCACAGAAGCTCCTTCCACTACACCAGTTAGCCAACCTTTGCCAGAAATTGATGTCATAACTGAAGTTCAGCTTATTGAGGAGATACCAGATGTCTCTTTGGATAAACCCGATGAAGATGCTTTACCACAGATAGAAAAACTAGACGAACTCAATTTATCCACAGAAAATGTTTCCACTACACCAGTTAGCCAACCTCTGCCAGAAATTGATGTCATAACTGAAGTTCAGCCTATTGAGCAGATACCAGATGTCTCTACTGAGGTTAACCCTATTGAGCAGATATCAGATATCTCTTCAGACGACTCCTATTATGATGCTTTGACAGAGATAGTTGAAAACTATCAACTAGATGTTACTTTGCCAGATGGGACTTTTAAGGGCAATCAACCTATAACTAGGGGTGAAGTTATCATCTACTTGAATGATAGTATTGCTAAACTAGAGGAGTTGATTGCACCTGAAGAGGTGGAAGCACAAAACAGTGAGCTGGAGCTTAGCTTTGATAACTTATTGTCACAGATAGCTCAGGAAAATTTAGACTTTGCTCAAAAGTTGGCACAGATAGAACAGATAGAGGCTCAGCTAGATGAGTTAGAAACTTTGATTGAATAAGCTAATACAGCACATGGGGTGGTCAATAAGGTATACATATCAATTCAAATCTTTGTGGAACAGGCATCTTGCCTGTTCCAATACGCTCATTACTCATTACTTAGCCTCATGCATCTCTTCTATTACCAACGTCGAGACAGAGCCAGTAATTTTGGCGATTCCCTTAACCCTTGGTTATGGCATCAACTACTACCAGGTGTATTCGACGAAGATGAAACTACTACTTTTGTTGGTATAGGTACCTTGCTCAACAACTTACTACCCAGTCGCCTGCCAAAAGCTCGTCGGATAGTAGTATTTAGTTCTGGAGTTGGCTATGAAACAGGTTTACCAACAATCGATAATGCTTGGAATATTTACTGCTTGCGAGGTTTCTTATCAGCTCAAAAGCTAGGTGTTCCAGCTTCCTTAGCCGTAACAGATGGAGCCATCCTCGTCAGACGCTTATTTGAACCTGCTGCTAATAAAACCAATTCCTTTGCTTTCATGCCTCATATTCATCATGCTAATTATGGTAGTGCTACTTGGCAATCGATCTGTTCCGAAATTGGATTTAAGTATATCGATCCTCGTTGGTCTGTAGAGCAAGTTTTAGCTGCGATTAGCCAAACAGAAGTCCTCCTGGCTGAAGCCATGCATGGTGCTATTGTTGCCGACGCGCTGCGAGTACCCTGGATTCCCATCTCTACTAGTGCCAGAATTCTCAACTTTAAATGGCTCGATTGGTGTTCATCGATTAAGGTAAAATATCAACCAAGTTACCTGATGCCTCTTCTGGATATTTACCCCCCAGTAGCTAGGGGAATTCGTTCATCTATGCGAGCCAGTCTTCATTGGCTCAAATGGCTCAAACAAGAGCAGTTTCGCTCTTTGAGCATTATAGGAAAAAAACAACAGCAATCAGTTGCCCTACAACTAAATTGTATTGCTCAAACTGCACGCCCAGTTTTAAGTGATGAGAAGCTGATTGAACAACTTACAGTTGAACTAGAGGAAAGGTTATACCAGTTCAAAGCTGATGTGGTAGCCGGAGAGTTTCCTTGAAAATCTCCTAGGACTTATAAGCTAAAACGCTATTTTCAGATTAGGACTACTGGGGGAACCTCCGTATATAATTTTGATTGACGCCGGGAGCAAGTTAAGCTCCGACAAAAACGTCTATCTAGTGTAGAGTCTATATTAGTTGTCCTTAGTTGATATGTGGTAGGCTGACCTTGCTAGCTGTGCTAAAAACTCTTCGGGAAGTAATTGCGCATTGGTGGTCTGAATTTACGCTCCAGACCAAGTTGATGGCAGCGGCAACGCTAGTCGTCTCTTTAATTATGAGCGGCTTGACCTTTTGGGCAGTAAATACGATTCAACAGGACGCGAGACTAAATGATACCCGCTTTGGTAGTGACCTGGGTCTGTTACTAGCCGCCAATGTAGCCCCTCAAATTGCGGAAAACAATCTAGCGGAAGTTGCTCGCTTTTCCCACCGCTTCTATAGCAGTACTTCCAGTGTGCGTTACATGCTCTACGCTGATGAGGATGGTCAAATATTCTATGGGATTCCTTTCTCTGAATCTGAGGTGCAGAATTCCTTAACAATTCAGCGTCGCATTGAGTTACCAGAGAATTATGCCGAAAACTCAGATTTGCCCATGGTGCGGCAACATCTGACTCCGGATGGAGAGGTGACTGATGTCTTTGTGCCCCTAACCCATGAAGATAATTACTTAGGAGTACTAGCTATTGGTATCAATCCCAATCCGACAGTAGTTGCTTCCTCCAATTTGACAAGAGACGTCACCATTTCTGTCTTTATCTCGATTTGGGTAATGATGATTTTGAGCGGAGTTCTTAACGCCTTAACCATTACCAAGCCAATTAAAGAACTATTAGTAGGGGTTAAAAATATTGCTGCTAAGAATTTCAAGCAGCGGATTGATTTACCTTTGGGAGGAGAACTAGGGGAACTTATTATCAATTTCAATGAAATGGCAGAGCGCTTAGAACGCTATGAGGAGCAAAATATTGAAGAACTCACTGCGGAAAAAGCCAAGCTAGACACATTAGTTTCTACAATTGCTGATGGTGCTGTACTGATTGATCCTAGTCTACAAGTGATGTTGGTTAACCCAGCAGCGCGACGTTTTTTTAGTTGGGAAGAAAGCCTTGATTTGGTAGGAGAAAATCTGCTACATCACTTACCTAAATCAGTAACTAGAGAGCTAACACGTCCCCTATATCAAATTGCAGAAGGCGACACATCAACGAACACAAATCGGGAATATCGTGAAGGAGGAGAGTTCCGTATTACTCTCACAGAGCCGACAGCTCGCACTGTCCGAATTCTCCTAACCAGGGTACTTGATCAGTACCGTGAGAGCATCAAGGGAATTGCCATGACGGTGCAGGATATTACCCGTGAAGCCGAGCTAAACCAGGCAAAGAGCAATTTTATCAGCAATGTTTCCCACGAACTAAGGACGCCTCTATTTAACATTAAATCTTTTATCGAAACTCTCCATGAATACGGCGAAGATCTCAGCGAAAACCAGCGTCAGGAGTTTCTCGAGACTGCTAATCGCGAAACTGACAGACTAACCCGCCTGGTTAATGATGTCCTAGATTTATCACGACTGGAGTCTTGTCGGATTTATCACTTTGAACCAGTAGATCTAGCTCAACCAATAGATCAAACTTTACGTACTTATCAGTTGAATGCTAAGGACAAGGGAATTGAGTTAGGAAAGGATATTGCTCCCGATTTACTCCCTGTTTTAGGTCATTATGATCTGTTACTCCAAGTATTTGATAACTTGGTTGGCAACGCACTGAAATTCACTGAACCAGGTGGACGAGTGATCATTCGTGCATATCAACTAGATAATGAATTCAACCACCAAGATGTAAAAGAGAGAGTGCGAGTGGAAATCTCTGATACAGGAATAGGAATCGATGTAGAAGATCAAGAAGCGATTTTTGAAAGATTTTCCCGTGTAGAAAATCGGGTTCATACCCTGGAAGGCACTGGATTAGGTCTTTCAATTGTCAAAAATATTATCGAGAGACATCATTCTCGGGTATATTTAGTCAGTGAAGTTGGCGTCGGTACTACTTTCTGGTTTGATGTAGAAGTGTTTGAAGAAAAAGACCAATTGGTAGAACCGCTACCATCATTGGACACTGAAGTAATACCAAATCCAGGTTAGGAACAGGTGAGCGAAAAAAAGGCTGATATCATGTCCGCCTAAACAGTTATTATTCCCTTCTAACTTGCAATCTTCCTCCTTCCCTTCTGCCCTCTGCCTTTTGCCTTCTGCCTTCTTGCCACTAATGACTCTACCCAACTGGATCACCTTTTCTCGTCTATTAGCATTACCGTTGCTCTTGTACGGTTTGCATAACCCAACGGAGCAGGCACGGTGGATTTGTTTGGTAATTTTCCTGGTGGCTGCGGGAACCGATTGGTTAGATGGATATCTAGCACGTAAACTTAACCAAATTACTGATTTAGGTAAGTTTCTTGACCCATTAGTTGATAAATTTTTAGTCTTAGCACCACTACTAGTCTTAATTGAGCTAGGTCAAGTCCCGGCTTGGGGAGTGTTTTTGATTTTAGCAAGGGAGTTAGCGATCGCAGGTTGGCGAGTTGACCCCAAGTTATCTGGTAGTAGTACTATTAGCGGAGCCAATATCTGGGGTAAGCTGAAAACTGTGAGTCAAATTTTTGCGATCGCACTGCTGATTGCTCCAACACCGGTAAGTTGGGAACTACCTTCTCTACTAGCTTTTTGGCTGTCTGTAGCTCTGACTTTAATTTCTGGTGCTATCTACTTGTGGCCTCAACTTGCTGCTAATATCTCTTCATCTACAGAAAAATCTACTTCTGCCTGATGCCGTCCTGATGCTAGATAATCATTTTCATAAGAATCTTTCAATCCAGCCAACAAATCATATTCTGGTTGCCAATTTAGTTGGCTTATAGCCTTATTAACATTAGCAAAGAAGTGCTGTACTCGCATCGGAAAGGCTTTGCGTTTACCAAAATCAAACTGCTTGGGTTCATAATGGACAATCTTCAAGTCAGCCGCCGACTTACCCACCGCCGCAGCGCAGGTACGTGCTAAACCGTCAAAAGTAACGTAGCGATCGCCTGATACATTGTAAATTTGTCCTATTGCTTGCTGATTACCCAATACCTGAGAGATGGCACGAGCCAAATCTTGACAATGACCTAGTTGTGTGATATGCATACCATTACCAGGGATAGGGATCGAGCGATCGCGAACAATCCGGTCAAAGAACCAAGCTTCTAAATCGTTGTAGTTCTGGGGACCATAGATGTAAGTAGGACGAATTGCGGTAAAGGGTACACCCTGAGCTGCTAGGTAAGCTTCCGTTTCGTGCTTGCCTTTGTGGCGACTTTTGGGATCAACTGGATCACCTTCAATATGAGGTAGTTGGTCTGATTTGAGATAAACTCCAGCGGAGCTCATGTAGATGAAATGCTCTATCCGGTCTTTAAAGATTTCTACTAGAGGTTGAGTATCACTGAGTTCTCGACCATTATTATCAAAAATAGCATCAAACTCCTGGGAGGATAACTTTTCTTTAAGTAGAGCCGAGTCCTTGCGATCGCCATGAATTTGCTCTACCCCTATCACTGGTACAGGTTTATTACCACGATTGAACAGTACCACATCATGACCTTGTTCCACCAGAATTTTCGTTAAGTAGACCCCAATAAACCGGGTACCACCCATAATTAAAATACGCATACAGCTGTTAGGAGTGAGTTGAGGTTGCTGCAACATATTATCACCACAGCAGCTATTAATTTAGCTATAGTTTGGGCATGGTGGAGGGAGAGTTACACTTTTGGTATTTCCCCCTCACGATTCACCGCTTAATATCATATTTTCCGAAGCAGCTATAAATTTCATTAAATTAAACTGTGAGTAAGTTCGTCCTTAAACCGTTTCAATTTGGCTTGCTATGTCTAGGTGTTGCCTTGATAATTATTTTGATAGTGTCAACACCAAGCCTAAGTGTTTCAACAAATTCTCTACCCATCAGAATTGCTCGCCCTACCTGGGATACTGGTTGGTTTCAGGTAGAAGTTCTGAAATTGTTGCTCGAAGATTTGGGGTATGAGGTAAGAGAACCAGTTACACGAACGATGGAGGACTTCTACCAGGATGCTGCTAGAGGTGATATTGATCTTTGGGCTAATAGTTGGTTTCCCAATGTTAGGCATTATCACGAACAACCAGATATTAAAGGCAAGGTGGAAGCTGTTGGCTTTATCGAAAAAGGCGGAGCTTTACAAGGCTACATGATCGATAGACGTAGTGCTGATTTCTTAGGTATTAAAAGCATAGCGGATTTCAAAGACCCTAACATCGCCAAGGAATTTGATACCGACGGCAATGGTAAAGCTGAGCTAGTCGGTTGTAATGTAGATTGGTCTTGTGCAGCAGCCATTGAGCATCACCTAGAAGCCTATGGGCTAAAAGATACCGTTGAGCAAGTACAGGGGGATTACTCTCCCTTAATGAGCGACGCACTTGCCCAATATCAAGAAGGAAAGCCTATCCTATTTTACAATTGGACTCCTAACTGGACCTTGGGGACATTGCAACCGGGTAAGGATGTAATTTGGTTAGAAGTTCCGTTTTCTAGCTTGTTAGAAAAGCAAGCTCATTTTAAGGGTAGAACAAGTATTGCTAACCTACCTGGATGTGGGTCTGAACCTTGCAATATTGGCTTTCCTACTAATGATATCCGTGTAGTTGCTAATACTGGCTTCTTAAAAGATAAACCAGATGTGAGAAAACTGTTGGATTTATTTGAGATTCCTTTAGCTGATATCACCGCTCAAAATGCTCTTATGGTTGCTGGTGAAGGAGAAAATGCCGATATTATCCGCCATGCTCAAAAATGGATTCAAGATAATCGCTCTCAAGTAACCTTATGGCTCAAGTTAGCTAAAGATGCAGGTATTACTCAAGAAAAGTTACTCCCCCAACAGAAAAATGTCCAGAGCCAAGAAGCAGAAGAGGAAGTTGGCAATGGAACCTCCAATGCTAATGTAATAGAGCGCCAAACCCTCAAGGTTGTGACTCGGCGATTTGAACCATTTGTAACTTATGAACAGCGAGAATATGGGGGATTTAGTATTGAGCTTTGGGAGTTGATTGCCAAGGAAATGGGAGTTGATTACCAAATTTATGGGGTGAACTCCATTGCTAAACTCCTTGATGATATTAAGCGCCAAGAAGCAGATGTAGCGATCGCTGGCATTAGCATTACCTCAGAAAGAGAAGCAGACCTAGATTTTTCCTTACCCTATTATTCTACAGGTTTACAAATTTTAGTTACGGGAAATACCTCTGGAAAAACTCCTAATCTACTGAGCCAGTTCCTTTCCGCTTTTAGATCACCTACGCTCTACTATGGAATAGGTGGTTTTATTCTGATTTTACTGGTGACAGCTCACATTATTTGGTTGACAGAACGTCATCATAATTCTGACTTTCCTCATAGTTATTTCCAAGGGATTTGGGAGGCTTTCTGGTGGGCAGCTGTTACAGTGACTACTGTTGGCTATGGCGATAGAACACCGAAGAGACCTCTGGGTCGCTTTGTTGCTCTAATCTGGATGTGTGCTGGGTACTTTGTCTTTGCCTTTTTTACTGCCAGTGTTACCACTACTTTTACTCTCCAAGAACTTCAGGGTGATATCAACAATTTAGAAGATTTATTCGGTCGGCGTGTGGCGACAGTCACTAGCAGTAGTACAGTTAGTTATTTACAAAATCAAAGAATAGCAGCTATTGAGTATGATACCAAGGAAGAAGCCTTTCTTGCCTTACAATCTGAGGAAGTAGAAGCCATTGTTTATGATGCTCCTATCCTAGAACACTATGCCAACCAAGAGGGCAAAGGACAAACTCAAGTTGTTGGTCCAGTGTTTAATAACTTCTCCTATGGTCTTGCTGTTTCCCTCAACAGTCCTTACCGCAAGAAAATTAATGTAGCTCTTCTCAAACTTATTGAGAATGGAGCTTATGAACAGCTTCGTCACAAGTGGTTTGGTTAATCAAGAAAAAGTACAGGATAAATCTCAAATTTCTAGAATACCGATTCAGTAATAAAAGTTGACGAATTGAAAAATGACCAATCAATACTTTCAGCTGTTCCTATCTCCCCACACTCCCCACACTCCCCACACATTTTTTCTCACCCTTCGATTACTGAATCGACGCTCTAGGGGGTGGAAGAGTTTGATTAACCACAAAGGCACAAAGAACACAAAGGGAAGATAAGGTTTGTAGGTCTATTTCCCTATGTGGTTCCTCTAAGTGAGGGAAAGGGTTACTTCCACTCTCCTTGAAGGGTAAAAGCCGCCCAATCTAATAAGTGATCGCAGCGCAAGTTATCCTTGGAGTGGTCGCCTTGTGTCTAACTTTATCTTCAAAAGAGCCGCACCCATTTAATTTAGATGCGTTTACCCTGTCCTCCAAGCCCTTTAAGAAGTTGGCTTCCCTGTCGCTTTTTGTGATATAAGAATAATTTTCCGGAAATCCATATAAAAATATTGTATCTACTACAGAGTCAGTAATAAAGAGGTTAAATATGCTATTTGTATCCACTTATCCAGGCACTGTTTTAGAAAAAGGCTCTAAGGAAGAAGAAGCAGTTAAAAAATTACAAGAAGAACTTAATGAAAAAGGGTATTTTTGTGATATCGATGGCGATTTTGGCAAGGAAACAGAAAAGCAGGTTAAAGAATTTCAAAAAGATCAGGGTGTGTTATTAGTTGATGGTATTGTTGGACCTCTGACATGGGAAAAACTCTTTAACGAAATTCCACCAGAAGAACCTTCAAAGGCAACCATGAAAGTTTTAGAAACCTTGAGTAGTCGCAAGGATATCTATCACCAGCCAACTTACCAGGACAATACAGGAACAGGAATGCTTGTCTCTAAGGGAAAAAAAGGGAGACTTTCTGAACACATTTATCCACCTTTTGTTCTCGGTCCGCGCAGACAAGTTGACTCTTTAGTCAGACAAATGCAGGTTCTTCTGCCAAACCAAGACACAGCGTTTATCATAACCGACCGACTTGTCCAATATCCTCATGAATATTTACCCTATATTTCAGGAGCTAAGAGTGTTGTTCTCATTGGTTCATTTGTAGGGATTGGTTCAACAGAAGAAGACCTTAAAAAGGCACCTGAAAGACATAAGCGAGAGTTGTGGCAACTAGAGCAATCAATTCGACTCACTCAAGCAATGAAACGCCCTATCCAGTCAGTAATTTTTGCCATGGGAGATTCCCATCGTCCAGAGGCAACACAGGTGCGTACTCAAATGCAAGGTAAACTAGATACTCTCCTTGAGCAATACAACCTCTCCCACCTGAAAAAGCCAATCACTTGGGGAGCTGATGAAACTGTGTTGATGGCATTTGCCCAAACCCTTGATTTTGGCCAATCCCCGAAAAAATTACTGATTCGTATCTCTAACCCAGAGAGCAAACACCGTTACGATGGAGAAAAGCCTGCTAAAGAAATTACAACAGAAAAGCTAGAAGCAATAGGACTAACAAAAGTAAATCAAGGTTGGGATTTTGACTCTAGTTTCCCCACAACCAATACTGACTGGGATTTTGAAGTCGCCATCTTAACCCGCCGTCCGGGGGGTAGCAATAATGAATATAAAGCCAATGATTTAGAACAAGCACAGTTAGACGAGGATTTTTTGAGCCGCTATCGTGCCTATTCCCCAGAACAGCGCAGTAAGTTAGTGATCATTGATGGCAGGCTGTTTAATGGAGCCTGGGATTCTCGTTCTGCTCTCCAAAATTGTGATTTATTAGCATTTGGTTCTTGGGGAACCTTTGGAAATGTCGTCGGAGCAACCTTAGCCATTGCTAAAATCTTATTTTTCGCTCAAAACCCCCTTGCTCAAAAACAACTCTATCTCGAGGCTGTTGCCCACGATATTTTTGCTAATGGCTATGCTGAAGCTCAAAAAGGAGAATTGAAACAGCAAGTAAATAAGATGGGGAGTATTAAGTTTGACCACTATTACGGATACAAGACAGAGAAAGACGTGGCTCAAGTCTTTGCAATCCTTAATAAATTGGTCAGTCAACGCATTAAAGAACATTTTGCAGGCACAAATTGTCTAGAAGGGAAAAACTTACGCTTTACTCCACAACTTTGGAGAACTTTTGAGAGTGAGGTTCATCTGATGCCACCCTTTGAGCCAGAGATTGCTCAAGTGGGAGTATTTCGTAAAGATCTTGATCCAAAAGTATTCCAGCCACCATTGCTAACAAGTTAAAAAGTCTGGAAGATGTCCCCAAAAGGCAGTTAGCCGGAAAAATGGAAAAACTCCCACTACCTTTGCCGGACAATTACTGAGTACTACGGTCGAGGCAAACAGAGACTTAATTAATGAACAAATGCAAGAACTGGCAAGACTTGAGGGTGTATCAATTCAGGAATTAGAAAAACGGTGGAATGAAGAGTAAAACCTACTACGAAATCTCTAAACCAAAAGGAAAATGACCCACACACCAGTAAAACTGACCTTTGAGCAATATCTAGAATATGACGATGGCACAGAAAACCTCTATGAACTATACGATGGGGAGTTGGTAAAAGTGCCACCAGAATCAAAAAGAAATATCTGGATGTCCCTGTGGCTAATGTATGAATTAGCCCAAATGGTTGACCGACGCTTAGTCTTCCCTACTATACGCAAACCTTTCTTTTTTGTCCAAAGTCCAAAGATTTAAGGAACTGAACTTAAAAGTATCTGAAGTATTTGGCAAAGAGTAGAATGGTGAGGGTAAAGGCGATCGCATTTCCCTTTCACCTCACTGGTTGAAAAGCGATCGCAATTACTCCAAGATACCCGACTTCACAGAAGAAGTGGGGTATCTCAACAGCTGTCGGGTATCTCAACAGCCAAAGATGCTATAGTAAAGCGATAGCAGGAGGTGATAGCGCAAGGCAGCTGGTGCAAGCAGATCGCGTTTCTCATCCACCTCACAGATTGAACAGCGATCGCATCCTCCTATGTATGCAACTGTATGCATCTTATTTGTCAATACTATAGAGTAGGAGGCAATCATGATTACTTCAGAGCCAGTTATTTTAAATATAGAAACAATTGGCTTAAGCAATGAGCAATTTTACCAACTCTGCCAAATCAATGAAAATTGGCGACTCGAAGAAACTGCTAAAGGAGAATTACTCATTATGCCTCCAGTCGGTGCAATAAGCGGCAATCGAGAGTCGGATTTAAACGGTTTTCTATGGCTATGGAATCGTCAAACCAAACTCGGCAAAGTCTTTAGTTCATCTACAATTTTTACCCTACCCAATGGTGGAAAACGTTCTCCTGATGTGGCTTGGATTGCTAATGAACGCTGGGAAGCCTTAACTCCAGAAGAACAAGAAAAATTTGCCCCCATCTGTCCTGATTTTGTCATTGAGTTGCGTTCTCGTACTGATTCTTTGAGCCAACTGCAAGAGAAAATGCAGGAATATCTTAATAGTGGTTTACGGTTAGGTTGGTTAATTAATCCCCAAAACCAACAAGTAGAAATCTATCGACAAAATCAAGCGATGGAGATTGTGGAATTACCCACTACTTTATCAGGAGAAGACGTTTTACCCGGATTTGTTTTAGAATTACCTATTTTCTCTTGTTAATAACTAGCGATAGAGCAAGCGTGGCGTTATGAGTAGAACAAATGGCTGAAATTTGAGCATCAGCTTGAGTAATGGGTTGTCCAATTTTTCTTCTTTGGGATGCAATTTTAGCAAAGTTCATCGCGCTGGCGACCAATTTGGGGAAATCGTGCAATTCGTTGAAATATTGAGTCGATACTTCTTAAAAAGTCTTCGGCGCTGGCTAAGCTACTTTTATCAGCTAAATAATCAGCGATTACTTCGATATCCTGGCTGGCACGCGGTGTAATACGGCACAGTCGATTCATGGTTGAGAATAGCGTTTACGTAAGCGTTTTTGCATAGCTTCAATCTCTGTTGATGCATCCAGAAGGATACCACTTTCTGCTTCTTTTGCCCCCAATAAGATGTCTTGGTGTAGTTCTTCAAATCGTCCTTGATACAATTTTTCTTGCTCTGCAAGTGCTTGTAATCCAGCCAAGAGTATTTCGTCTAAAGAACTATATTTACCATTGGCGATTTGTTCATCGGTAAATTGCTGTAAGTGAGGGGGAAGAGTTAAATTGATCACAGCCCAAAATAATATTAAATGAGGTTGCTATTAGTTTAGCTTACTCCCACTGTAAACATCGTTAAATCAGCTATGAATGCTATAGTGACAAACAGCCGAAGCTGGTGCAGTTAGCGAGCACAAACCAACTCTGCAAGCTGATCGCATTTTCTATCCACCTCACTGATTGAATAGCGATCGCGAGCACTCCAAGATACCCGACTTCACAGAAGAAGTCCGGTATCTGGGTATCTCAATATAAATTAACCTCAACTCCCTTGACATGGGGGTAAGTAATTAAATCAGCAGATTTATTTGAGATCGTCTACTATAAAATTAGGTATTAAACTACATGGGATTTTTGTAGTATGCAAATCACTGTTGAAATTCCTGACGACATTGCCCACCAATTCAGGGTAAGAGCATCTCAATCAACCTTGACAAAAGGAATTGAGAACAGTGAGCATATAATCATTACTCATTGCAGCCCGTTTTTGCTTTTGTCTGAGACTGCGCTTGAGAGTTGCTTCCTGGCGCAAAGCATTAAGGGCTAAACGTCGAAGTAAAGCGAAGTTTTGAGGACTTCGACCGGAACGAATGCGACATTGATCTTCGTGAAAAGTGACATCTAGAACCCAATGAACTTGATTTTCAATACCCCAATGTTGACGAATAATCTTGCCTAAAACTTTGGCATCAGCAGGTAAAGAAGAAAGATAAAAGTTAACTTCATGAATCATCTTATTCCAGAGATGGCGAACTCTTTCAACCACAATTATCGTTTGCAATCCAATCCATTGTTCGGATTGATAAAGAGTCACAAAATGGCTTAGGGGAATGGCCCAAATTCGACGTTTTTCGAGGCGATGATGAGCCTTTTCAATTTGTTGCTCGTAGCTGATTTCTTGGAACTCAATATTGGACTGCTGAATTGACTTAAACTGGGCTTCTACTTGTGCGTAAAGTGTCGGATGATTCTTTTTTAAAGCCAAGACATAATCAGCTTTTTGTTCTTGAATTTGTCGGACAATTTCAGTTTTAGTACCCATCGCATCAATGGTGATAATTGCCCCTTGAATATCCAATAATTTTAGCAGTGTAGGAATCGCTGTAATTTCATTAGATTTGTCTTCGACTTTAACTTGCCTTAAAATTAATCGCTGTTGGTTAGCCCAAGCCATTACTAAGTTTAAGGCTTTAATTCCTTGGTCTCGATCATAAGAGCCTCTGAGGCTTTTCCCATCTAGGGAAACAACTTCTCCTACCAAAGAACCGACAAACTGTTGAAGCCATTTATTTAAAACTACTTCTAATTCTGCGGGATTAATTCTTTCAAAAACTCCCCTAAATGTATCATCACTAGGAATGCCTGATGGTAATTCTAAGAACTCTTTTAACCAGGAATATTTGCTAATCCCATAGTTTTCCATATCTTCCCAACCTTCTGCACCTGCGATTACTGCCAAGATGGCAATAACTAAAATATCTTTTAACAAATGCTTTTGGGTTCGTTGGGAGCGAGGATCTTGAATCTCCTCAACATAATTTAATAAATTAGCTTGTATTTCCTCAATTGATTGGATTTGTTGGGGTTGAGTCAAGCGCTCTTTTTGGACAGATTGAAGTCGGGGAGCAAAACCTTTAGCCATGAGGGTTTAATTCAAATTAAGAGAATGGCGCTAGGACTCTATTTTATCAAGATTATTTAACAATTTTTCCTGGATTGCATTTTATTTTTTTGTCAAGTACATCTGCTACCAAATTAGATGAGCTTGCCCTGGAGATCGTCTACGATCAAACTAGGTATTAAACTACATAGGATTTTTTTGTAGTATGCAAGTCACTGTTGAAATTCCTGACGAGATTGCTCACCGACTAGAGCAAACTGAAGAAAATCTATCTGTTCGTCTCTTGGAACTCATGGTTGCCGACTATTACCGTTTAGGCAAAATTAATACTGCTGAAGTTCGTCAAGTTCTGCAATTGCCAACTCGTTTGACAACTCATGCTTTTCTCAAGCGCATGGGAGTTTATTTAAATTATGACGAAACTGAGTTAGAACAAGATGTTCAAACGCTTAAGATGTTCAGAGGATAATGATTGTTATTTCTGATACATCTGCTATTTGTTATCTTCTGCTTATTAAGCAGATTGACATATTACCTACTCTATACACAAGTATCATTATTCCTCTTACCATAGATGTAAGCGATCGCACGCCAGTAACCTTAGGAGAAGTACGTTCTTGGGCTGTATCCAAATAGGGCTTGGGAGAATCAGTCATAATTTCGTAATTTCTCAATAAGCCTGGGTACGCTCACCTGAGTTCGACGTAAGAAAATTAGCTACAAATACTAACTCACCTGAGTTACAGAGTTTGGTTCTGTTTGAGGATTTATCAATAATCATTGATTATTGATCATTGCTAACAAGTTAAAAAAGAATGCATTTTGTCAATAAAATCAATTTTAAAATCATTTATTTACCAATACAGAAGCGACTAAAAATGCGATCGAGTATTGATTCTGTTACTTCTTCTCCAGTGATTTCTCCTAGAGCTTGAATTGCCCCTCGCAAGTCAATTGTCCAGAAATCAAGAGGTAACTTTTGCGCAATTGTCTGTTGTATTTGCTCCAGAGAGATTTTCGCCCTAGTTAAAGCAGCTGCTTGCCGTTGATTGATAGCTAGCTCCAAGTCAGCAGCTTGGAGTTTATCTGTATGTACTGCTTTTAGAATCGCTGTTTCTAGGTCATTAATGCCTTGGTTGTGAGCAGCAGCAGTAGCAATTATCTGGTTAATCGTATCAGGAAAAGAGACGGCATCTGCCGGAGTGAGGTCAGTTTTGTTAATCACCAGAATCACAGGGCGATGTTGCACCTGCTCGTAAATCTCCTGATCAGCCGCTGTCCAGCCGGTTATCGCTTCAATCACTAGTAAAACTAAATCAGCAGTTTGAGCAGCACTGCGCGATCGCTCTACTCCCATTTTCTCTACTTTATCAGCAGTTTCCCTTATGCCAGCAGTATCCAGTACTTGTACTGGTATTCCCTCAACTACTAATTGAGACTCCACCACATCACGGGTAGTACCAGGAAGCTCTGTCACGATCGCGCGATCGCTCTGACTCCAGGCATTAAGTAAACTGGATTTACCCACATTCGGACGTCCCACTATTGCTACTTTTAAGCCTGTGTGCAGTAGTTGACCCCGGTCTGCTGTTGCTAGGATACTAGTAACTTGCTCCATTACCTGTTCAATTTGGGCTACTATCTCCCCTTCATCTAAGGGCGGCAAATCTTCCTCAAAATCAATCCGGGCTTCAATTTCAGCCAAGATGTCCAAACAGGTAGCTCGCAGTTGGTGGATGGGTGCAGCGAGCTTACCTTGCAAACTGGCAAGAGCAGCTTGAGCGGCAGCAGGAGAGCGGGAGCCAACTAACTCAGCAATACTTTCGGCTTGAGTGAGATCCAGCCGTCCATGCAAAAATGCCCGCAGGGTAAATTCTCCTGGCTGAGCCAACCTTGCTCCTTGTTCTAGGCACAACTGTAACACCTGCTGGACTGGTATAATCCCGCCGTGGCAGTGAAACTCTACTACATCCTCACGAGTGTAGGAGCGGGGAGCTTGCATAATTAGCAGCAGTGCTTCATCTACCAGCTGTTGGGTTTGGGGATGATGCAGGTAGCCGTAGAGAATCCGGTGACTTTCCCAAACTTGATGTCCTGGTGCATGAAATAGGGTACGAGCAATCCTCAATGCTTCTGAACCCGACAGACGCACAATACCAACGCTTCCTTGTTGAGGAACAACTGCTGTTGCGATCGCGGCAATAGTTTCACTTGGCACAAATTCCTTAACCATAAGGTAGTCTCTACCAGTATGGTTACATACTCTCGTACTTCCCGATAGGGAAGGCAATCCTGAGTTTCCTAACCTCAACCCAGCCTATTAGTTTATTTTTAATACTTTTTGAAACCCTTTTTCATGATCATGATATTCACAAACGTATATTTCTGGATCTTTTGTGGGTAAAATAACTCTTCCGCATTCTACCGCTATTGATACAGGAATGGCAGGTAAAATATGTATCTTACAATTTTTTCCATGTTTGGCTTGAATTTGATTGAGTAATTTCCGATACTCATAACTAAAAATTTCAAGTTGTCTTTTTGATTTTAAAAAATGTGGTGAAGGCTCAGAGACAGTTATTTGATAAATACTGCAATTTGTTGAAAGTAAATTGCAGTACTTATCAAATTCGATATTATCACTAATTTCTAATTTTAAAAATACAACTTCACTTTCTTCATCTCGTTCGCAAGAAATAAAATAAGGTAATTCAATACTGTTTTCTTCTTGCCAAGACCAAGTTTTATTTGTATTCGCAATGTTTCTATGAGATTGGTAAATATTTGTTGGAACAGTGTCACCTACACATCTACCTAAGTAGGTTAACAGAGGCATAGGAGCTATTCCAAATAAAGAAATATGTTTGATTTTTACATCATCAATACCTTCATCTAAATACCTTAAAAGTTTACGCTTAATCTTGTTTTCAGCAAATGTTTGCCATTGTTCTGGTGTCCCAAATCTATCAAAGTCTCTTTCTTCTATTTTTATTCCTTTATGGTCCGCTGGAAACTTTGGAAACATTGCATTTCTTACAGCTTCAATATTTATAGGAACGGTTCGTTCTCCTATGTTTACGGAGAAAATTAATACTGTAGATTTATTTATATCTTCTGGATAACTCGTCTGTATTTCTATTCTATTTTCGTGTTCTTGCTTCCAAGTACGCAATAAATCAATCGGTATTGTTCTGGATGCCTATCTATTTCTTTGTGACATCGTTCACATAAAAGTATTAAATTGTCAAAATCTATTTGTAATTCTTCTGATTGATCTGTACCTCTTGGACCATCTTTACTTGAACCAATAATGTGTGCAACTTCTCCAAAATTGCCTGCGCTTAAAGTTAAATCATTATAAGCTGTCCCGCACTTAAATTAGTATAATAAGAATTAACAAGTAAGCAAATAATAGAAAATATGCCAGCAAAAATCATCTAACACCAAAGCAAAAAGAAAAATTGCAAAAAGCTCTTAAAACAGAAGAGAATGGAGAAATTAGAGAAAGAATTCTAATTTTATTGTT
>Ga0207422_1002172_pt1 | contig 28449 bp, 29 predicted proteins | sample MarCyaLeptolynsp_FD_187757 | JGI IMG/M metagenome (GOLD analysis project Ga0207422, IMG submission 187757) | Marine cyanobacterial communities from Panama - species 1 Leptolyngbya sp. (SPAdes) | ecosystem: Environmental > Aquatic > Marine > Unclassified | place: Panama: Panama City | collected... | reverse complement strand
TGGGGCGTCCACCCGGGCCCAAACCATGCGGTTTACTGCATGACAAAGGCGGCGATCGCGTCGCTGACCCAGTGCATGGGGCAGGATCACGCCCGCGACGGCATCAGGATCAACGCCGTCTGCCCGAATGAAGTTGACACGCCTATGCTGAGAACGGGATTTGAGACACGCGGCTTCGATCCGCAGACCGCCATTGACGAGCTCGGCAAAACCGTGCCGCTCGGGCGCGTGGCCAAACCAGACGACATTGCCGATGTGGTTCTTTTCCTGGCCTCTGATGCAGCCCGCTACATGTGCGGATCCCTGGTCGAAGTCAACGGCGGAAAGTCCGTGTCATGAGACGGTTTGAGGGAAAGGTCGCCTTGGTCACGGGCGGCCGCAGCGGCATCGGCCAGGCAATTGCGCGCCGCTTTCGGGAAGAGGGGGCGGAGGTTTATACCGCGCAGCGCAGCGCCGACCCCGACTTCCCGCATGTCACGGCAGACTTTGCTGATCCGGTTGCAGCTGCGCGCGTGGTCGATGGCGTCACGGAGCAGGCCGGCCGGCTGGATGTCCTCGTGAACAATGCCGGGATCATGCAGGAAGCCTCGGTCGAAGACATGGCTTTGGCGGATTGGCAGCGATCTCTCAATGTCAATCTCACCGCCCCGTTCCTGATGATCAAGCACGCACTGCCTCACCTTCGAAAGAATGGCGGCACGATCGTTAATGTCGGATCGATCGAGGGCATTGGCTGCAACGAACGGCACGCGGCCTATTCGGCTTCAAAAGCCGGTCTGCACGGTCTGACGCGCGCTGTCGCTGTCGACCATGGCCGGGACGGCATCAGGTGCAATGCCGTTGCACCTGGCTGGATCGACACGGACCTCAATCTGGACTTCATCAACGCCATGCCGGACCCGGAAGCGTTCAGGCATGAGGTTGGATCTATCCATCCGATTGGACGGACGGGAAATCCGGAAGAGGTGGCCGCACTCGTCGCGTTCCTGGCCTCCTCTGAAAGCGGTTTCGTAACCGGCCAGACCTATGTCGTCGACGGCGGCCGCATGACAAGGCTGAGCCTTCCCTGACCACGGTGGAACGCGCGCCGGCTCTCTAGCGGCAAACAGGTTATTGACGGAAGGCCTGCCGGATCGCTTCCTTCATCGAGCGTATTGGCGCGGTTTCGGTCCCTTCCGCCGTGCCGATGACCAGATGCGAGACCGGTGTCGGTTCGAAACCCTCTTCGTGGTTCAGCATCTTTAGCGGCGCTTCGATGGATGTGCGCCCGAGAAGGCCGACCGCTACGCCTGCTTCGACTGCGGCTTTGACACCTGAGACGCTCTGGCTTGAATACACAACCCGATAGGATCTGTTTGCAGCTTCGAGGGATTTGATCGCCGCGTCGCGCCACCAGCAGGCCCTGTCGAACAACGCAACGGGAACAGGATCAAGAGCGGCATGGTCCATGTGAGAAAGTCCGCTCCAGTGGGTCGGATCCCGGTAAACGACTTCCTCTTGCGCGTTGACGGTTTCAACCTCGTAGACGGCAAGATCGAGCAATCCCTTTGCCAGAAGTTCGGGAAAGTCGACGCTTAAGGAACATCTGACATCCAGCTCGACATAAGGATGCGACTGGGCAAAGGCGGCAATGATGCGCGTCAGCTTGGCGCGCCCGTGGTCATCGGGGATTGCCAGGCGCAGCTTTCCGCGCAGCCCGTCGGCCGTCAGTTCACGCAGCGCCGTGTCCAGGCGTCCGGTCACTTCCTTTGCGACCGGCAAAAGCCGCTGTCCGGTATCCGAGACGTTCACGCCGCGCCCGGTGCGGTCGAACAACTCCCGTCCGACGACCTCTTCCAGGCGCATGATCTGCAGACTTGTTGCTGACTGCGACCGGCCGATCACGCGGGCGCCTTCGGTAATGCTGCCGGTTTCGGCCACCGCGAGAAATGTCCTGAGGAGTTCGCTATCCAGATTATTCATCGAAGATTTCAATATCCGATATTAAAGATATTCGTTTTACCAATTAAAGCAGCATGCCTATCCTGCGCTTGTCAAGCACAGGAGCTCCGCCATGTCCGACCGGACGGTTTCATCAAGTTTTCAAGTCACGCGCCAGCATGTGGCTTTCGCCGCTTTGTTTCTTGTGGCGGGAATGGCTTGGCTCTGGCCGCATTTCACCTGGAGCGGGCTCAAGTTCACCGCACAGGGCCTGATCGACGTCGCTCCTCTTGTTGTGCCGGGCATCCTGCTGACCGCATGGATCATGTCGAGCGGCGCTGACCGGATCATCAGCCGTGCCTTTGAAGGACGTATGCTACGGGCAGTCATTGCGGCTTCAGCGATCGGCGCGATTACACCTGTGTGCGGCGTCACCATCTTGCCGTTGATGGTTGGACTTCTGGCCGCCGGCGTTCCCTTTGCGCCGGTAATGGCGTTCTGGCTGTCCTCCCCCGTCACCGATCCGGCCATGTTGGCAACCACGGCCGCGACGCTAGGTCTGGCATTCGCACTCGGCAAGACCCTGGCGGCGTTCTCTCTGGGCCTCATGGGGGGGACAGTCACGGCTCTGATAACGGGAAGCGGGCCCGGGCAATCCGTGTTGCGAACCGGCGGCCTTGCAGCCGACCTGTCGGCCGGATCCTGTTGCGGTGCTGGCGCATTCGAACCGCATGTCTGGCGGGACCAGGACCGGCGCCAAGCGTTTTTTCGTCAGGCCGCGGCGACGACGCGCCTGATCCTGATCTGCCTGATCCCTGCCTTCTACGCCGAATACGCCCTTAATGCTGCAATCACGCCCGGGTCGCTTGCCCAGTATGTCGGCGACGACAAGTGGTGGGCGATCCCGGCTGCTGTGTTCGTCGGCGCACCGGCCTATATCGACGGCTACGCCGCGCTGCCGCTTACCCGCGGTCTGGTCGACAACGGCATGTCACCCGGTGCGGCGATGGCGTTTCTGGTCTCCGGCGGCGTCGTCAGCATCTGGGGCGCCCTGGCGATCTTCCCGGTCCTGAAGCTGCGTCCGTTCCTGCTCTATTTGGCCCTGGCCGTAACTGGCTCGCTGATTGCCGGGTATGTTTTCGGTTGGGTGGTTTAGGATTGCGCGACAGCAGGCACGAAAACCAGTCGACACCCTCACCCTCATCCTGAGGAGCGCAGGTATGCGCGTCTCGAAGGATGGGCCGCGCACTCCTGAGTATGCCGCCCATCCTTCGAGACGGGCTTTCAGCCCTCCTCAGGATGAGGTGTCAGGTGTGAACCGGATCGGCGTTACTGTCCAACCAGATTCCGCTTGGGTCGCTCGTCATCCCCGACTTGATCGGGGATAACCGTCCCAAAAAAGCGCAGCGGTTCGCTACCGACAACAAAAGTGTCCAGATATCTACTCCGCCGACGCCCGCCATTCTTTCCAGCGCAGGACGATATTGGCGCCTATTTCGCGGAAGGGCTGAGGGGGCAGTTTCTTCGGCTGTGCCTCGGCCGTGAAATGCCGTGTGATTTCCGTTGAAAGACCGCAGGCAAGGTCGGCTGCGCCAATGCCGGTCAGGGTTCCGCGCGCGGTGCCGAGGCCGTTTTGCACGCAGCCGGAGTAAACACCGTCTTCCAGCTCGCGCATGACAGCGACGGAATTTAGGCTGAGGCACAAGTGCCCGGCCCATTGATATTCCATCTTGATACCGGCGAGCTGCGGAAAACGCTGATCGAACTTTTGCTGCATAACCCGTGCTGCTCTCTGAAGACTTTTGGCCCCCGGGTGCATGTTCGGTTTGAGCAGGGCACAGGTTCGGGTGACGATCCTGTTGCCGCCCTGACCCGTATCAATCCGGCGCATGGTGGTGCCCATCGGATCCGAAGGCGTCACGCCCCAGCGCGGCGCGCCACCAAGTTTTGAAAGGGCAGCGTCGCCCAGTTCCGGTGTCATGACCGCAAACAGAAAAAGCTGCATCAGCCGGTCGCGTTCGAAGCCGAAGCTTTCCAGGTGGCCGTTGACCGTCAGGATGATCTTCTGCGCCGAGACGTCACCGCCCGGCGTCTGCACCTGCCAGCAGGTTCCCTGACGCAGAAACCGCGTAACGGGACTTTGCTCAAAAACGCGCACGCCGGCTTGTCGCAGTCCGCTGACAAGGCCGCGAATATAGCCCGCCGGCTGCAGCATGACCGTGCCCGGCGTAAAGAGACCTGAGTGATAGTGCCGGCTCCCGGTGATCTCCGTCATCTGCCGGGCATCCAGCATCTCGAACGTCTCGCCGAGACTGTTCAGGTGTTTGGCGTAGCTTTCGTTGTGCTCGGTCGCCTTGGTGCTTGCGGCGCCGTTTATCTTGCCGGCTCTGTCGAAGAAATTTGCATCGATCCTGTAATCGTCGACGGCATCGCCGGCAAAGGCGATGGCCTTGCGGTTGAGCGAGGTCACTGCCTGATCGTCACCCGCTCCCGCATAGTCTTCAGAGTTGAGTTCGTGTGGCAGATCGATCATGAAGCCGGAATTCCGCCCGGCGGAGCTTTCGGCAATTCGGCAGGCGTCCAGGACGACAACATTCAGGGATGGTTCGATCTGGGTGAGACGCCGCGCTGCAGAGAGCCCGGCAAAGCCGGCCCCGATGACAACGATATCGGCCGTCGTGGACTCCTTGAGCGCCTGCGGGGCCGGCTGGTCCGCCAGTATACGGTTCCAGGCCGCCGGTCCCTTGAGGTCCGGCAGCGATTTGGCGGACCAGATCGTCGTCATTCGACGGCCTCGTCCTCGTCATCGGAAAGATCCAGCCAGATCGTCTTGATCTGCGTGTACTGATCATGCGCTGAAAGACTGTTGTCGCGCCCGCCGAAGCCGGACTGCTTGAAGCCGCCGAAGGGTGTCGCGATATCGCCCTCGCCGAAACAGTTTACCGTCACGGTTCCTGCCCGGATCGAGCGTGCCCCGCGCAGTGCCTTTTTCGCATTTGCCGTGAAGATCGACGCGGCAAGACCGTATTCCGTCGAATTGGCCAGGTCGATCGCCTCGTCGAAACCGCTGACGGTCAGAACGTTCAGGACGGGCCCGAAGATCTCCTCGCGTGCAACGGTGGACTCCGCCGATGCTTCCAGGATGGTCGGCTCGACAAAGGCGCCGTCCTTCGCCTTGCCGCCCATGAGAACCGTCGCCCCGGTGTCCAGGTAGGAGCAGACCTTGCCGAAATGCTCCGGCGAGACCAGCGCACCCACCCGGTGTTCCGGATCGAGCGGATCCCCCATGGTCCACTCGCGAGCATGCGCAAAAATCCGCTCAAGAAGTGCGTCCTTGATCTCTTCTTCAACGATCAGCCGCGAGCTGGCAGAGCAGTTTTCACCCATGTTCCAGAATGCGCCGTTGACGACATGCGCGGCAACACGATCAAGATTTTCGGCGTCTTTCAAAACGACGCTCGGGTTCTTGCCACCCATCTCCAGAACGACTTCCTTCAGATTGCTGTCCGCGGCATAGCGCAGGAAACGGCGACCGGTTTCTGTGGAACCGGTGAAGGAGATCATGTCGACATCCATATGGCTGCCGAGCGGTTCTCCGACCTCCGGGCCGGAACCGGGAACGACATTCAGAACACCGCGCGGAATACCCGCTTCCGAGGCGAGTTCAGCGACACGAAGAGCCGTCAACGAGGTTTCTTCCGCCGGCTTGACGACGACAGAGCAACCAGCGGCAAGGGCCGGTCCAATTTTCCAGGCCAACATCAGCAGCGGAAAGTTCCAGGGCAGCACAAGGCCGACGACACCGACAGGTTCGCGCACGATCATGGCGATATGATCGTCCGAGGCGGGCGACACCTGATCGTAGATCTTGTCGATGGCTTCCGCATGCCATTTCAGGCAGTGGATGGTTTCGGGAACATCCACGGTCTCGCAGTCGAAGATGGTTTTGCCGCTGTCGAGGCTTTCCATGACAGCGAGTTCGCGGCGGTTGCGGGTCAGGAGCTTGGCGAAGCGGATGAGAATGTCCTTGCGCTCTGACGGATGCATTTTCGACCAGCGGCCATCCTCGAAGGCTTCGCGTGCCTTCAACACGGCAAAATCGACGTCCTCCGCGCCGCAGGCAGCGATCTCGGCAAGTGTTTCACCCGTCGCCGGATTGATGGTCTGAAATGTCTTGCCCGATTGCGCAGGCCGGTAACCGCCATCGATGAATGCGTTTGTCGGCAGAGCGAGCTTGGCCGCGAGCGCCTTGTATTCCTCGCGAGTGAGAAGATCCGTCATGCTCATGCTCCCGCCGTAATGTCTTCGATTGTGGATTTCAGAACGCGAATGACCTGTTCGAGCTGACGCTTGTCATCCTTGTTGAGTGCCTTTAGCGGCGGTCTCGGCGGACCGGCGTAAAGACCGGTCATTTCAACGCCGTGTTTGACGCACTGAATGAATTTGCCGCCCTGTTCCAGGACGCGCATCAGCGGCATCATCGCCGACATGATCCGGCGGCCCTTTGTGAAGTCTCCGTCCACCGCACAGGCCCGGTAAAGTGCGACATGCTCGTGAGGCAGGAAATTCGATCCGGCGCAGACCCAGCTGCGCGCGCCCCATGCAAAGAACTCCAGCGCCTGATCGTCCATGCCGCAGGACATCTGGATATGCGGGTAGTCGCGGGCCAGCAGATGCACCCTGTTAATGTCGCCGGAGCTTTCCTTGATGGCACAGACATTGCGCGAACGGCCAACCCGGTCGAGGAACTCCTCGCCCATGTTGACGCCCATCCGGCCCGGGTAGTTGTAGAGCATGATCGGTAGGTCGGCCGCCCGGTCGATGGTCAGAACGTTGAGCGCATTCTCACGCTCGGTTGGAACCGCATAGGGGGGCGTTGCCACCAGGAGCGCCGCCGCACCCAGTTTGGCCCCACCTTCCGCCAGCGCGATTGAATCCGGGGTCCGCATGGTGCCGGTTCCGACGATCAGGGGCAGCCGGTCCGCAAGTTTATCCCTTGTGAACTTTGCTAATTCGAGGCGCTCCTCGACGGTCTGGGTATAGTTCTCTCCGGTCGAACCGCCCGAGATCAGCCCGTGAACACCGCTTTCAACCAGATGGTCGATCACCTTTTCCAGGGCGTCCCAGACAACATTGCCGTCGTCGTCATAGGGCGTGACCACGGGCGTATAGATGCCCTCGAACGTCATTATGGGTTTCATTTCTGCCTCATGCGGATTTTTGTTTTGGTGGTGCACCGAGCGGTGCTTCCAGCCCGGCGGGCATCACGAACAATTCGATTTGGTCGCGTGACAGCGCCCAGTGTTCGAGTGCGAGTTCGGCAGCCCGGTCCTCGTCGCCGCTCTCGATACAGGCGATCATCTCGTCATGCTGCCGGCAGGCGAGTGCAAGACGGTCGTCTGCTGCGCCGGTCTTCGGACGAAAAAAGGTCATCGCAATCCGTGTGTGGTCGATGAGCAGCCGGTCAAGGCTTGCGAGCAGATAGCTGTTACCTGCCATGTGCCCGGTAATGCGATGGAACTGGTCATTGGTCAGGGCCCGTTCGGTCACGTTGCCGGAGGCAAGGGCGCTCCGGAAGGCTTCCTGCGCAGTTTTGAGCTCTTCGATCTGGGGCGGTGTTGCATTCTGGACCGCGAGGCGCAGGATCGCGCTGTAGATCAGCGGTGCTGCAAGGAAAAAGTCGCGGAGCGTGTAATGGGTCATGTCGGAAACCCGCGCGCCCCTGTTCAGCTGCAGCGTCACGTAACCTTCTCCGGAGAGCTGCTGCAGCACCTCACGCAATGGTGTTCGCGACAGGCCATAGCGATCACACAGTTCGCTTTCTTCCAAAGCGCTGCCGGGTTGGCGCTCAAGCGTCAGGATTTCCCGCTTCAGGTCTTCATAAGCAACGGATTTGGCTGTGCCGCGCACGTTGGGCATGGGAGCGTTCCCCTTCCGATTTTTGTTGACCTGCTTGTATACATGATGAATACAATAGCAACACAATAATTATACAAAGGCGTCCTCAGCCTGTATGAGCCTGAGGCGACAGAGGCCGGAGAAAAGCGACATGCCCTGCACAACCGACGTCACCTTTCTGCTGCTGGACGATTTTTCCCATATTGCGTTTTCCTGTGCGGTCGAGCCGCTGAGGATCGCCAACCTGCTGTCTGGCAAGGAACTCTACCGCTGGCAGCTGGCATCACCTTCAGGTGACAGGGCAACTTGTTCGAACAGGACAGTGACACTCGTCGACCAGGGTCTCGACCCGCTTCCCTCAAGAAGCAGCCTTTTTCTGATTTCCGGCTTGAATGTCGGGGAGCGCGCGTCATCCGATGTTCTGTCCTTCATCCGCCGGGAGCGCGCGCGCGGTACCCGGATCGGTGCCATCTGCTCCGGAGCCTTTGTGCTTGCCAAGGCGGGACTTCTGAACAACCGGCGCGCTGCCATGCACTGGGCCTTCCACGACAGCTTCCAGGAGAATTTTCCGGAGGTCGAACTGGTCCGCAACGTGTTCGTTGCAGATGAAGCCTTTGTCACCGCCTCAGGCGGGACGGCAGCCACCGACCTGATGCTGCATCTGATCGGAGAGGCGCATGGCGTTGATCTCTCCATGGCGATTGCCGACCAGATGGTCTATTCGGGCGTTCGCCCGGCGCACGCGACGCAGCAGATCTCGGTCCAGGCCCGTTACGGGATCCGCAATCCGCATATTGCCGAAGCGATCCGGCTGCTCAATGAAAGCGCACCCTATTTTATGCCGACATCTGAAATCGCGCGGCGGATCGGCATTTCGACCCGTCAGCTTGAGCGGCTGTTCCAGAAGCATCTGAAAATGTCGCCGAAGAAATTCGCGATCAATCAGAAGCTTACCAAGGCACGGAATCTTCTGCTTCAGACCGAGCAGTCGATTTCGGAAATTGCCCTTGCCTGCGGTTACGAGTCCCCATCCCATTTCATCCGTACCTACCAGAACCGTTTCGGCGTCACGCCGCACAACCAGCGTGTCTTCGCGCAGGACACACAGGCGGTGCACCAGATGGCCTGAGGCCGTTCGGTCCAAGTCGGATAAGGAAGTTCGTTTGCCGCAGATCGCGTTTCCGGTGGAACATTTTGATTCTCTCTTCCCGCAACAGGTCCGCCAGCGCTTCTGATCGTTCTCCTCAGAGGGGCTCGCCCCCGAATTCCCGATTGAAATTGTGCCCGCATCGATTACAAGCGGAAACGCCCCGGTAAACTGAATGACAGGGGCGACGACCGGGAGACGTGCGCAGAGCGCGCAGCTGAATAGGAAGTGACACATGACGGGTTCGAGAATTGTCCTGATTGACCGCCATCCAGGCCGGTCCGCGCAAACGATCGGAGTGGCCGTGGAACTGGGCACCGATCCTGATCTCATTCACGAACCGTCCGTCGGCGTCGTCGGAACAAAGGGCGACAGCCAGTGTTACCTGGGTGTTGCCGCCAAGGTTGACGCCATTCACGAACACCTGAAATCGCGTATCGGTAGCGATGAAGGTCAGTTGAAATACCGGCTGGTCCAGCCGGAATTCACCATTGCGACCTCGGATGGCATTCGCAACGGCACGCGTGAAATGCGGTACTCCCTGATCGGCCGGGAAATCACCAATGATGGCCTGTGCGAACACCTGGAAGCATCAGGGCTTGCCGGCACGATCGCCGTCGTCGCGTGCGACAAGCCGCCGGTTGGCACCATGGCGGCGGTTCTGGAACATAATGAACCGGCGATCATCATGTCCGACGGCACCATCCGTCCGGGCAAGGATCCGGAAACCGGCGAGATGCTCGATATCGTCAGCGCCTACCAGGTCGCCGGTCACCCGGATGCCGCTCATCGGCATCGCATTGCCTGCCACGCGTGCCCCGGAATCGGCAGCTGCGGCGGCATGTTCACCTACAACACCATGCAAACCTTCATTGGCGTGGTCGGCCTGCAGCCATTGCACATGGTCGCGCCGCCATCCGACGATCCGCGCCGTCTTGAGGAATTCCCCGAGCAGCTCGTGTCCTATCTCGCGGCCATGATGGAAAAGGGTTTGAAACCGCGCGACATCGTCAAGCGCGATTCCATTCGAAACGCGGTGATTGTGGCCATGGCGATCGGCGGATCGACAAACGTTGTCCTGCACGTTCCGGAAATTGCCCGCGCAGCCGGTTACGAACACTTCTGGCGCGATGTCATGACGCCCGAGGAATTCAATCACCTTTCCAAGAACGTGGTGCCGGTCCTGACCAATGCCCGCCCCTACGGCAAGTATTCCATGCTGGATATTGACCGCGTCGGTGGCGTCCAGGTGATCGTCAAGGAACTTCTCGATGCCGGGCTCCTGAATGGTGACATGATGACCTGCACCGGCCGGACGCTTGCCGAACAGGTCGCTGATCTTGACGCTGCCGCTCCCGATGGCGACGTCATTCACACCGTGGCGGAGCCGTTCAAACCGACGGGCGGTCTCAGAATGCTCGGCGGCAACCTGTCACCGGATTTCTCGGCCATTTTGAAACTCGCCGGTGTTGAAGGCGGTCTGGAAGACAATCTCTTCAAGGGCCGCGCACGTGTGTTTGAAGGCGAGGCTGGCCTGATCAAGGCGCTTGATGAAGCCCCGGACAGCTTTCAGGACCACGACATGGTCATCGTGCGCTATGACGGCCCGAGCGGCGGTCCAGGCATGCCGGAAATGCTCGATCCGACGTCTCGCATTACAACCCTCTGCCGTGAACGCGGCATCGTCGTCGCACTGATGACAGACGCCCGCTTTTCTGGCGGGTCGGTCGGTCTTGTCATTGGCCACGTTGGTCCGGAAGCTGCTCTCGGCGGCCCGATCGCTTTCGTCGAGGACGGCGACGAGATTGTGGTCGATCTCAATACCAACACGCTCGACTGCCCGGCACTGGATGATCCGGCGACCTTGTCAGCCCGCAAGGCGGTCTGGGAGAAAGCTGTTGCGGACAATGGCGGCATTCATCCGAATTGCGGCATCGCGGACACCCGTCTTCTGCACAGGGCCCGCCACACGGCCGTTCCGGCGGTTCGCGGCGGCGGCCTGCACCCGAACCGCGAAGTCTGGGTGCGGGACATGAGACCTGCAGAAAAGTCCGGCTTCGAACCACGCAACCGGCATCGGTGAGCCGGGACAGGTGGCGGGTTTTCGTTACCTCTTGAAGGACGTAAATCCGGACGGTCTCAAGACGGCGCTCTGCGCCGTCATTTTTTTTGCAGTTTCGGTTCCTGTTGATTTGTTTCTTCCCCGCGGCTTGATAAATGGATCGTGCAGCGCACTAAAATTCAGGCGCTACGGCATTTCCATAGGGCGGCTACAACGGCACCGAATTCAAATCGCGCAAAAGTTGTGTTGGAAGGTGTGCGCTTACCGCCGTAAGGCGAAGTGTGTGCAGGTCGCTAGAGCGACGAATTTGGAGCAAGCCTTGCGGAAGTTCTGTAGATGTCTTGCCGTAGCAGTAACGGTCTCGTTGAGTTCAGCCTGCGTTGTATTTCCGGTGCCACGCGACATAACACCCGAAATATCCGGCACTTTGCTGAACGATGGTGTGCCGGTCACGGGTTCAGAAATAGTTCTGATAGCGTCGTCTCCACCGTCAAATGACGCCCGGAAACTTCCGGAAGGTGTGCGGCAGGCATCCACTGTCACGGACCGCAACGGCCGGTTCACCCTCGGCCCGCTCACCGAAGTCAAAATGGTGCATCCGCATTACGGCGACGAGCTCATCGCCTATTCGCTGCTTATCAGGCACAAAGAAAAGCAATACGTTGGGTACAGCTCCAGCGGCACCGGTTTGATAAGCGGGAAGATTGACGGCACGTGTGACTTAGCTGAACCGAAAGCATTCGGGAATGCCGTGAGATATTGCGACCATAACAGGTTAAAAAAATAAGTCGGCAAATCAGAAGGTTGGTTACCGGGCCAGAACAAGCGCGCAGCGCTGCGGAAATCAACTTTTGATCCGGCAATGAAGCGTCTACGAAGCGTTCGACCGCTGTTTCAAGATCTGCCGGTCAGCTCGTACGGATTTGCAGCGCGGTCGCAACGGCGTAGAGCGGCGGCTATGAATTTTCCGGGCTGCTTTCGCGTTCTCCGGATTTCGAGATCCTGCTCCAGCGCCAAGCACCCAGCCTTGCTCTTGCCGCGAATTCAGCCGCTTTTATATTACCGCGTTGAAGAGCCACCCGGTCGTCGGGGCATGCGAACAGTCCATCGCGTGGTAGAGAACCCGCGAGAGGCGTCAAGCATTTGTCCCTGCGGCCCAAAATGGGAAGCAAACCACATGACCGATCCCGTGATCGCCCAGAAAGCACCGTTTGCCGTCGAAGTGGAGGCCGGCAAGTCCTATTTCTGGTGCGCCTGCGGCAAGAGCGCCAACCAGCCCTTTTGCGATGGCAGTCATAAGGACACGGGTATTTCACCGGTGAAATACACGGCGGAAAAGGACGGCCGTGCGTTTTTCTGCGGCTGCAAGAAGTCCGAAGGCGCTCCGCTCTGTGACGGCACCCACTCTAAGCTCTGACAGCTAACGGGCAGACGCCTTGTAAGACTGGTCGAGCGCGCGAGCGCTGACGTCAATCTGAAGCGTTCATCGTAAACTCGCCAATTGAAACGGCTTTGGAAAGGGCAGCTTCAGTCGCGCCGACGAGGCTTGCGCGGGGTGAATCCCGCCGGCTGACCAAACCGAGCACCCGGCTCGGGCCATTGTCTCCGAGCGACAGAGTTTTCAAAGGCAAGCGTTCCCGTTCCCGGATGCAGCGCTGCGGCACGATGGAAATCCCGAGTTCAGCAGCGACCATGCTCGAAATCGCTTCCAGCCCTTCCAGCTCCATCGCGTCCTTTACTGAAATCTCGTTGGTCTGCAGCCAGGTTTCGATTTGTTTGCCGACAACCGCTTCCCTGTTGAAGCGGATAAACGGGTGCGAGCGCAACAGCTCTTCCGGGGAAAGGTCCTCGGTGTTGCGAGAAACGAGAAGCACCAGGTCTTCGCGCGCAAGCTTGGAAAAGCGCATGGATTTGGAGAGCACGTCCGGGCGCGAGATGACGGCGGCGTGAACCTGACCGCGATCGATTTGAGTGAGCAGATGGTTCGACAATCCAGGGACAATTCGAACGCGAATGCCCGGATGCCGGTTCTTGAGTTCAGAAAGCGCAAGTGGCACCAGTCCCGTCAGCGTCGTCGGAACCGCGCCAAGGATAAGGTCTCCGGATATCTCGTCCTTGGGCGACACGCGGTCGGCAAGGGTGTCGTAGGCGGCAATGACGGCTTCCGCCTCGCCGACCAATGCGAGACCGGTCTCCGTCAGTTTGGGAGTCCGCTGGGATCTTTCAAACAACGTCAGGTCCCAGGCCTCCTCCAGATGCCGCATCTGCAAACTGACAGCGGACGGCGTGAGGTGTTCGGCTTCTGCCGCGGCGCGAAAGCTGCCATGCCGATGGATTGAGAGGAGCGTGCGCAGGGCGCGAATGCTCATGACGGATCTTCCTCGTCTGGTGCATAGATCTCTTTATTAAATTTTCTTTATGTAATGATCAAGAATATCTCACTTTAATCAATTTCTTCTTATGATTATCGTGGCGGCCAGTCACGAATGCACCGAAATTTCAAGAGGCTCCCAATGGTCGCTCCAAGGACAAACGATTACCAATTGATCACGGCAAAACCGTTTGCTCCAAATCTGGGTGCTGAGATTTACGGGGTGGATCTGAGCGAGCATGTGCCGGACGAACAATTCAATGAAGTCCGGGATGCATTCCACAGGTATCAGGTTCTGTTCTTCAAGGATCAGAAGGAAATACCGCCTGCGCAGCACATCGCATTCGGCAAGCGCTTCGGCCCGCTGCACGCGCACCCCGCCGCTCCAACGATGGAAGGCTATCCGGAAATCTTCGAAATTCACGCCACAAAGGACTCGAAAGTGGCAAACGGGGAGTTCTGGCATTCCGACGTCTCGTGCGATGAGACGCCCCCGCTCGGCACCATGTTGCAGATCCACATCATGCCGCCGTGCGGCGGGGATACGATGTTCAGCGACATGTATGCCGCCTATGAGGACTTGTCCGAACCGATGAAAGAGATGCTCGGTGGTCTATCCGCGCTGCACAGTTCCGAGCATATCTACAAGGGTCGCTACAGCGACCGGGGCAAGAAGGATACCGATATCGCGTGCCCGGAGGCGATCCATCCGATCATTCGCACACATCCTGAAACGGGCCGCAAATCGCTCTTCGTGAACAGGACCTTCACGACCAGGATTATGGGCCTTTCAGATCATGAAAGCGACGCGATCCTGAACATGCTCTTTGAGCATGCGGAGCACATCAACTACCAGATCCGCTTCCGCTGGTCTTTGAACGACATGGCTTTCTGGGACAATCGCTGCTGCATGCATCGCGCGATCTGGGACTATTGGCCGGAGGAACGAAAAGGCCGGCGTGTCACGGTCAAGGGCGAGAGGCCGATCTAGGGTCGGGATCCAGTTCTCGCGCGCAAGATGAAGCAACTGCATATGAGCAGGGCGTAGAGTCAGCCCGGCATACATTGTCTCTAGATGAGCGCCTCGAAACGGCGCATGCTGTGCTTGCTGTGACTTTATAAAATGGGGCGCACAGAAGCTTACGCTGCAATATAAACTGCCCTCGCGCTGAACCCAAACAGTGCATTTTGTCACCATGCTGCCGGGTTGGCGCAATTGCCAAGGCGAGTTCCGGACTGGCAGTCGATGATTACGCATGGTGAAGCAACGCTGTCACTTAACCCTATGGATCCTTTGGCACATTCATTCCAGGATGACGCTAACAGCCTATCGAAACGCGTTTTCGTTTCACTTCATTATGAAAATCTTCGAATTGGGAGACGCGACAGGTGTAAAGCAACGCCTTGGCGAACTTGGACTGCCATAAGGCTGACACGAACGTCACGCGATTGAAGGCAGGATCGATAGCGGTACTGTCCGAAAATACTGCGAGTGAAGACATTGGAGTCTGTCTTACAGACAGTTAGGTTTCCAGCCTGTCCGGCGCTTGGGCGAGTGTAAACTTGGAGTTCGTTTGCCCGTATTTCGCCTGTTTTTCTGCCCGCTCTCATTGCTTCCGCGTCCCTTAAATTAGCTTGTCGACATTTCCATAGTGAGCCTTTTGAGCGCGTGCCAAAATTCCGCTACATTTACTAGGGTCGCAAAATTCAAACCGCCTGATCGCGATCACCTTTGTGAACGGCGTTGTTAATACGCTGTCGTTGTATCGCACGCGAAATCGTTGTGCATATATGCTGCGAAATGTATCCCTATAAACTCGACAACAGCTTGTCGCATAAGATATTTTGCCACCGACCGCGCGTTCGCGAATAGGGCTTTCAGTTGGATCACCGTATTGCAAACTACTGAGAAAACAATTTATTCGGGCATTGAAGAACTGGTGGCGATTGATAAGTCGATGCCGCGCTACAATTCCTTCATTGCGAAAACGATTACCCGCGATCTGAAACCGGGCACAAAATCGGTCGATTTTGGTGCGGGTATTGGAACGCTGTCCGATCTGTTTCTGGCGTACACCGGCATTAAGCCAGTCTGCGTTGAAATAGACCCCACATGTAAAGAAGTACTGCACACAAAGGGTTACTTAATTTTTGACAAGATTTCTGACGTCGAGAGTTTTGATTTTGTATTTAGCTCTAATGTTCTGGAACACATCGAAAACGATCAGGAGGTCCTGTCGAATATTTATGACAAGATAGAAAAAAATGGTCAAATTATTCTCTATCTGCCAGCCTTTCAGCTCTTGTTTTCCAAACTGGATTCAAGCGTTGGCCACTACAGACGATATGACAAAAAATCTCTCGTGACCAAGTTGACCAATGCCGGCTTTGAAATTGAAGAGGTTTCTTATGCCGATTGTTTAGGTTTCTTTGTAAGTTTGTTTTTTCGGGTCTTTGGGTATTCTTCTAGCAATGGACTTGCGTCACCAGATAAACTTAAAACCTATGATAAGTATTTTTTCCCGATGAGTAAAATTATAGACAATCTGGGGATAAAACACATTTTCGGGAAAAATATACTTGTTCGTGCGCGAAAAAATTAGAAAGTCGACGAACGAATTTTTCGCTGCTTCCAGTTTTCAAGCAAGATTTCACGTAGCGAAGCCGAAATACGTGTATTCTTGTTGAAAATCGAAGCATGCCGAAGTGATAAACGCTCTTCGAGCGGTCGTTCGTCGCTACTAGATCGAAACCAAGCATTCGTTATCTGTAAAATTCGACAGCCGTCCAAGCTAACTCGAAGAACGATCTGTGCTCACAGACTTTCGGGTGGAATTCTATGCGCGGTCTTGCGGTACCAAAGCCTAAGAACAATGAACTTATGCTTCGCGGCATAGCGGAACTGCATTTCTTGTGCTGACAGAATGGCGCCCTCAATTGCACGATTATCGACGCGTTTGCCGGGCGCAAAACCTACTCGAATTTCCAATCGCTTAAAACCTTAGCGAGTTTTTGCGGCGGCGACTGCGATTTGGCGAAAAGAATCGCCGCTTTCGCTATCGGCGCCTCGGTATTCTGCTTCATGACAAGGAGCTTAACCTGCCGCAACTTCGAGTCCATTTCTTCTGGCTTGTGACGTTTTGTGGACATTCATGATCTCCCATTTCAATGCGTAAAACGATGAACCAGAGGAGAAACAAAGGGTCAGAATGACTGCGCGACAACTGGCAGGAATTTGGGGGAAGTAGCGGATGTTAGGGGATAGGAGTAGGAAGGCTGGCGGAGAGAGGGGGATTCGAACCCCCGGAACGCTTGCGCGCTCAACGGTTTTCGAGACCGCCCCGTTCAACCACTCCGGCACCTCTCCGCGGCACTTTTGACAAAACGGGTCTCAAGTGGCGCGGAACATAGACAAGCTCCCTTGCGCCCGCAAGTCCCGAATTGCATTCTTCACCGGCAGAACTGATTTTCGCAATGGGCCATGCCAGAGGCGCACCTCGGCGACCGTGCAGGGCGCGCGCGTGGAACTGGTCGACACGATGGAGTTGCCGGTGATTTTCGGCGGTCGGCACCGGCATGGGCAGGAAGCCATTGGCGTCTGCCGGCGCGATAATTCCGTTTGACATCAGTTGCTGAGCGACTATATTGCGCGGGCTCGGAAAAGTTCAGCTTTTTCGGGTTTTCTTTGTCGATCCAGGCCTGGCGGGCTTTTCGCTTCACGCAACCCGACACAAAGATCTGTCAACCGGAGGAAATCCGGAGGGACAGGCGCCTTGAGTTTGACCTGAAAGCAACCGGTGCTGTTTGAGCCGAATGGCCTGCGCCGGTGTGTCAAAAACGAAAAGAAGGACGTGCGCGACATGTTCGCTGTAATCAAAACCGGTGGCAAACAGTATACTGTTGCCGCAGACGACCTCCTGAAGGTCGAAAAACTCGACGCCGAAGCCGGCAGCACCGTTACCTTTGACGAAGTGCTCATGGTTGGCAACGGCACAGACACCACTGTTGGCGCTCCGACTGTCGAAGGTGCCAGCGTTGTTGCGGAAGTGGTCGATCAGGGCCGTGGACGCAAGATCATCGTTTTCAAGAAGCGCCGGCGCCAGAATTCCCGCCGCCGCAACGGCCATCGTCAGTCCTTCACCCTCGTCAAGGTGACCGACATCCTGACCGGTGGCGCAAAACCGGCCAAGAAGGCTGCGCCGAAAAAGGCAGCGCCGAAGGCCGACAAGGACGAAGCCGAAGCGGCCCCGAAGGCTGAAGCGGCTCCGAAAGCCGAAGAAGCTCCGAAGGCTTCCGAAGCAAAGGAAGACAAGAAGGCAGAAGCAGCGGTTGAGCCGCTCTTCACCGCACCGGAAGGCAAGGACGATCTGAAGAAGATCTCCGGCGTCGGCCCGGTTCTTGAGAAGAAGCTGAACGCTCTGGGCATCACCACCTACGAGCAGATCATCAACTTCTCGGAAGAAGACATCGCCCGCGTCGATGAAGTCCTGAACTTCAAGGGCCGTATCGAGCGCGACAACTGGGTTGAACAGGCCAAGGAACTGGCAGGCAACTAAGCCGCCGTTTCAGGTTTGGATTAAGAATTCGAAGAACGAGGAGTTCTAACGATGGCACACAAGAAGGCAGGCGGTTCATCCCGTAACGGCCGCGACTCAGCAGGCCGCCGTCTCGGCATCAAGAAATACGGCGGGGAATCCGTGATTCCTGGCAACATTATTGCTCGTCAGCGTGGCACAACGTGGCACCCGGGCACCGGCGTGGGCATGGGTAAGGATCACACCATTTTCGCGACCGTGGAAGGCAAGGTTCAGTTTAAGGCGGCAGCCAATAAACGAACCCTCATTAATGTGGTCCCGGTAGCGGAAGCTGCGGAGTAAAGCCGACGTGAAGTTTCGAAACGCCGGCGTCCCGTAAGACCCCGGCAGTTCGAGACAGGTCAGCAACCAGAGACCAGTCGAAGATCCAAGGGGGAGATGGGACGCCATCTCTCCCTTGAATTTTTTTGGCTGGAGGAAAAGATGGTTGTTGAAAGCGATGGATTGTTAGACGAAAGCAGTTTGGCTGCGGCCCCGTTGCCGCAGGAAGCGGTTCGTGTGCGGCTCGACACGCTGCGCAAGGACGACTTGGCCGATCTGGTGTTTTTGGCCAATAACAAGAATATAGCGGCGAACCTTGCCGCAATGCCCTACCCCTTTACGCTGGAAGATGGCCGCGCCCTGATCGCCCGTGCCGGGCAGCCGCGCAAAAGGACCGCGAAATTCGCCATTCGCCTGAAAAGCACGGGCCGTCTCATTGGTGCAGCGAAATATGCCCCTGTTGAGGAAGGCGGATCGGTTCATGTCGGCTATTGGCTGGGAGAACCTTTCTGGGGTCAGGGCTACGCGACTGAGGCGGTTCATTCCCTCGTCGATCATGCTTTCACCTATCACGATATCGAGGAACTCCAGGGCTCGTGCAGGGTCACCAATCCCGCATCGCGCCGGGTGCTGGTGAAGTCCGGCTTCCAGTACCGGGATCAGTCAATGATCCGGTCCGTAGGTGCCGGCGGCTCCGTGCCGATCGAGCGTTACACACTGGAAAGGACTGTTTGGAAATCGTTGAAAGGATGGGGGCAAGGACAATGACTTCTTTACCGGATTTGAAAACCCGACGACTGGTTCTGCGACCGATCACGCTGGCTGATACTGAGGCGGTGATTGAACTTGGTGGCAAGGACTTCCAGGTTGCGCGCTGGATGACGTCGTTTTCGTGGCCTTACGAGGATGGGTCTGCGGAAGCTTTTCTGGACACCGTCGTGGACCAGAACCCGCTTGAGACGGAGGCGGTGTTCGCGGTCACGTTGGGTGGTGTGTTTATCGGCGTTGTCTCGGTCGAAGCTCCCGGCGACTTGAAGGAATTGCCGGGCGCCCCGACGCTCGGCTACTGGATCGGTCGCGCTTTCCAGGGGCACGGCTATGCCAGCGAAGCGGTTGAAGCAGCTCTCGACTGGGCATTTCAGGCTTTTGCAACGGATGAAATTGCCGCCCGCGCCTATGAAGAAAACACGCGGTCGCGCGCGCTTTTGCGCAAATTGGGCTTCAAGCCGTATTCGATGACGGAACGCTTTGCGCGGCCGCTTGACCGCCGTGTCTCGAACGTGGTCGTCCGGCTGGCGAAATCCGATTACGAAAAGAGGCGGCAGCCGGCATGAGCATGCCCGTGCTTGAAACGGAACGACTGGTCCTCCGGGCACCCGGCCCGGAGGATGTGGATCGCTGTGCTGAGCTTCTTGGCGACTATGAGGTCTCCAAAATGCTGTCGCGCGTGCCGTATCCTTATGACATTGAGACCGGCCGGGTGCATCTCGCCAACGCGGCCGAGCGTTGGCAGGATTGGAGAAATGCCGAGGAGCTCGGCTTTCAAATCGACCATGACGGCCAAATGATCGGCGGTCTCAGTCTCAAAAAGTTGCGGCAGACCCCGGAGATCGGCTATTGGCTGGGGCGTCCATATTGGGGCAGGGGCTTCATGAGCGAAGCGCTCCGCGCTGCGGTCTCCTGGCTGTTTGAAAACACAGGCCACCAAATCGTTGCCTGCGAGGCCATGACGGAGAACCCGGCCTCGTTGCAGGTCGCGAAAAAGGTGGGATTCCGTGAAGTTGGCCAGGTGGACTGCGCGAGCATTTCCCGGGGCGGTATTGTGCCTGCCATTCGGGCGGAAGTGACACGAAAAGAATTTCTGAGCGGCCATTGAAAGCGGTTATTGGCCTGACACAGGATTACGAGAAGAAAGAAGAACAATGAAATTCCTCGATCAGGCCAAGATCTATGTGCGGTCCGGTAACGGTGGTGCCGGTTGCGTGTCTTTCCGGCGCGAAAAATATATTGAATATGGCGGTCCGGATGGCGGTGACGGCGGCAAGGGCGGTGACGTGATCGTTGAATGCGTCGACGGTCTCAACACGCTGATCGATTACCGCTACAAGCAGCATTTCAAGGCCGAAACCGGCATCCACGGCATGGGTCGCAACCGGACGGGTGCACACGGAAAAGACGTCGTTCTGAAGGTCCCGGTCGGCACACAGATCCTGGAAGAAGACAATGAGACACTGATTGCGGATCTGACCGAACTCGGGCAACAGGTTCTGCTTCTGAAAGGCGGCAATGGCGGCTTCGGCAACGCCCATTTCAAGTCCTCGGTCAACCAGGCGCCGCGACGTGCCAATCCGGGTCTTGAGGGGGAAGAAAAATGGATCTGGCTCCGGCTGAAACTGATTGCCGATGCCGGTCTCGTCGGTTTGCCCAATGCGGGAAAATCCACCTTCCTGGCAACGGTCTCCGCCGCCAAGCCGAAGATTGCCGATTATCCGTTCACGACCCTTCATCCCAATCTCGGCATCGTCCAGATCGACGGCAACAGCTTTGCCATGGCCGATATTCCCGGCTTGATCGAAGGAGCCCATGAGGGGACAGGCCTTGGCGACCGCTTTCTGGGTCACGTCGAACGGACCCGGGTGCTCCTTCATCTGGTCGACGGATCGGGCGAGGAAGATCCGGGTGAAGCCTATAATGTTGTGCGCGGTGAACTGGAAGCTTACGGCGCCGGCCTGACCGAAAAGCCTGAAATCGTTGCGCTGTCCAAGTGTGACGCCTTGACCGAAGAGCTGATTGCGGAAAGGGCTGCGAGCCTGGAAGCAGCGTGTGGCCAGAAACCGCTCATACTTTCTTCTGCCAGCGGGCTGAACGTCGATCGCGCCTCGCGCATGATTGTGCGCGCCATCGACAAGGACAAGGAAGACGCCGCCAATCAGGTGCCGGCTCCCGATCAGGAGGGGTGGCACCCCTGATGTCTGCGTCTGAACTCCGGAACCTGACTGCCTACAGGCGTATCGTCGTCAAGATCGGGTCTGCTCTGTTGGTGGAGCAGGGCGAACTGAAACGCGACTGGCTGGAAGCGTTGATCTCCGACGTGGTGCAGCTGGTCTCCGGAGGCGCTGAGGTCCTGATCGTGTCGTCCGGGTCGATCGCCCTTGGACGCGGTGTTTTGGGCCTGCCGGGTGGACCGCTTAAACTGGAAGAAAGTCAGGCGGCTGCCGCAGCGGGTCAGATCGCCCTTGCGCAAGCCTATGCGGGCGCGCTCGGCAAACACGGAAAGAAGGCAGGGCAGATCCTGCTGACCCTCGGCGATACCGAGGAAAGACGACGGTATTTGAATGCCCGGGCAACAATCGGAACCCTGCTGAAGATGGGGGCTGTACCGATCATCAACGAAAACGATTCTGTTGCCACCTCTGAAATTCGCTACGGTGACAATGACCGTCTTGCTGCCCGGGTTGCGACCATGGCAAGCGCCGACTGCCTGGTGCTTCTGTCCGATATCGACGGTCTTTACACAGCGCCGCCAGCCCAGAACCCGGACGCGATTTACCTGCCGGAAGTGCCGCGTATCACCGCCGAGATCGAGGCGATGGCGGGAAGCGCCGGGTCGGAACTCTCCCGCGGCGGCATGAAGACCAAGATCGACGCCGGCAGGATCGCGACGGCGGCCGGAACTTCCATGGTGATTACATCCGGCAAGGAACTCCATCCGCTGACGCGCCTGAATGATGGCGCGCGGGGGACCTGGTTCCCGGCGCTCGCAACGCCGGCCAGTGCCCGCAAGGCCTGGATCGGCGGTCACCTTGAAACACGCGGCAGCATAACGCTGGATGAAGGTGCGGTCAGAGCGATGCGATCCGGCAAGAGCCTTCTTCCGGCAGGTGTCACGACGGTCGCCGGCACGTTTTCCCGCGGGGATGCTGTCATTTTGCGCGACCCGGACGGCAAAACGATCGGACGTGGCCTGATTGCTTATGATGTTGCCGAAGCCAAGCTGATTGCGGGCCGCAACAGCCGGGAGATCGAGGCGATTGTCGGTTATCCGGGTCGCGCGGAAATGATCCACCGGGACGATCTTGTCCTGGAGGATGCCTTTTTGAACAGAACGCGCTAAAACGCGCCAGGACGTGCGGTTGATCGCAGCCGCTTATCGGGGAGTGAAAGAGTATGCTGGAAAAGGTCGAGGCAAAGACGACTGAGGACCTGATGGCAGAGATCGGGCAACGTGCTCGTGCTGCTGGTCGGGTTCTTGCCACCGCCCCAGCAGATGCCAAAAACCGGGCGCTGGGCGAAATGGCAAAGGCTGTTCGCGCGGCAACGCCGGACATTCTTGCCGGCAACAAGGTTGATGTGGAGGCGATGACGGCCAATGGTCAGACCGCAGCCTTTCTCGACCGTGGCACGTTGACCGAGGAACGGATCGAGGCGATCGCAGCGGCGCTTGAGGATATTGTCGCGCTGGATGACCCGGTTGGCGGTGTGATCGCGGCATGGGACCGGCCGAACGGCTTGAAGATCGAGCGCGTGCGCACGCCACTCGGTGTCATCGGCGTCATTTATGAGAGCCGCCCGAATGTGACGGCGGATGCCGGGGCACTCTGCCTCAAGGCAGGGAACGCCGTGGTGCTGCGCGGCGGCTCTGACACGATTCGCTCCAACATGGCCATCCACAGGGCCCTCCAGGAGGGACTAAAGGCAGCGGGACTGCCCGAAGACGCCATTCAGATCGTACCCGTTGCGGATCGAGCAGCCGTCGGTGAAATGCTCAAGGGGCTTGACGGAAATCTTGACGTTATCGTTCCCCGCGGTGGACGCAGTCTCGTCGAGCGCGTGCAGACCGAAGCCCGCGTGCCGGTATTCGCCCATCTCGAGGGGCTGGTGCATATCTTCGTCGACAAAGCTGCCGACCTGCAGACATCCGTCGATATCGTCGTGAACTCGAAACTGCGCCGCACCGGTATCTGCGGAGCGCTGGAAACGCTTCTGGTCCACGAAGACGTTGCACGAAGCCACCTGCCCGCAATCGTAAGCACCTTGCAGGACAGGGGCTGCGAAGTCCGCGGCACGGATGCGGTTCGCGCCCTTTGCGGCAACGTTGCAGCTGTAAGTGAGGACGACTGGTCGACGGAATATCTCGACAAGATCCTGTCGGTCAAAGTGGTGCCTGATCTTGATGCGGCGATGGAGCACATCGCGGCCTACGGCTCCAACCACACCGATTGTATCCTGACCGAAGATGGTGCTGCGGCAGACCGCTTCCTGGCTGAAGTGGATTCGGCCATCGTATTGCACAATGCGTCGACGCAGTTTGCCGATGGCGGTGAATTCGGCATGGGGGCGGAGATCGGGATCGCGACCGGCAGAATGCACGCACGTGGTCCTGTTGGTGTCGAGCAGTTGACGAGCTTCAAATACAAGGTTCACGGGGCAGGTCAGACGCGTCCATGAGTCCACTTAGTCTTGGGGCCGGGCTGAACCGTGACTGGCTGAAACTGCCGCATGTGGAACCGGGCAACAGGATCGGAATTTTCGGTGGGTCCTTCAACCCGCCCCATACCGGTCACCGGCTGGTTGCCGCGACGGTTCTGAAGCGTCTGCACCTTGATCAGGTCTGGTGGTTCGTGACGCCTGGCAACCCGCTCAAGAGCCACTCGGATCTGGCACCGCTTGAAATGCGCCTTCACATGACCAGCGCGCTGGCGGACCATCCGCGCATGAAAGTCACGGCCTACGAAACGGTGCTCGGCACACCTTACACCGCTAAGACCCTCATGGCGCTGCGGGCGATGCGTCCGTCGGTGCGATTCGTTTGGGTCATGGGTGCTGACAATCTTGCCGGCTTCCATCATTGGCAGGATTGGCGCGCCATCCTCGGATCGGTCCCCGTCGCCATTGTTGACAGACCGGGAGCTTCGCTTTCGGTTCTGTCGTCGCCAATGGCAAAAGCTTATGAAAAATATAGACTTCCGGAAGAAGACGCGGCGTTGTTACCGGACATGGAGCCGCCGATCTGGACATTTTTGCACACACCGCTCGACCAGACATCCTCGACGAATCTGAGACAAGTGCGGACCTAGATTATTGGCATATTTACCAAGGAAATTCCGTTGTCTTGAAAATGCCAAAGGGGAAGCGGTATTATAGGGACGGTCGCGACGAGCGCGGCCGAGGTACGGTCAACCGGTCCTGCATCCAAAACGGGTGACGTGTGAAACCGAACTATCTGGTTCGTGACGACGTTGGTGGCAGGGCGGCAAAAACGGCGAAAGGCACTACACCTGACCATGACCTTTGAAAGTGGGCGGACAGAATTGTCCACTCCTCTGCAGGCTTCCGTAAGCGCTGATCTTGCGGCAGGTCTCCTCGATACGGTTCTGAGCAGTCTTGACGATTCCAAAGCTGAGGACCTGGTAACTCTCGACATCGCTGAGAAAAGCTCCCTCGCGGATCACATGGTAATTGTGTCCGGGCGTTCCCACCGTCATGTGGGTGCGATCGCGGATCATTTGCTGAAGGATCTGAAAGCATCCGGAGCCGGACCGGCAACGGTGGAGGGTCAGAACACGTGTGACTGGGTTCTGATCGATGCTGGCGATGTGATTGTGCACATATTCCGTCCGGAAGTTCGCGGTTTCTACAATCTGGAAAAGATGTGGGCACCGGAGACGGACGACGCGCCGCAGTTCATAGGCTGAACGGCCTGAAGCTTCCTGCTTTCGGGGCCGTCGTCCTGAAAGCAGGTTGAGCTGAAGGGGCCTATAGGCACTGTTCGGCACGTTGGCGGATTAAAAGACCGGATCGCCATCCGGCGGGGACTTTATGCGCTTTACACTCTCCTGCATCGGCAAAATGAAATCCGGTGCGGACAAGGATCTTCTGGACCGCTATATCGACCGCGCACGCAAGGCTGGCAGAGGCCTTGGCGTCTCCGACATCATCATGAACGAATTGCCGGAAAGCCGGGCGCAGCGCCCGGAAGACCGTAAGGCGGAAGAAGCCCGCGGGTTATTGAGTGCCTTGCCGGGCAGCGCTCGTCTGGTGGCGCTTGATGAGAACGGTCGGAACCTGACAAGCCCGGAGTTCAGCCGCAAACTTGAAAACTGGAAGGACGAGGGTGTTCCCGATATCGTCTTCGCCATCGGCGGCGCCGACGGTCACGGCTCTGAGGCGCTTCAGCGCGCCGATTTGAAACTGGCGCTCGGAGCCATGACCTGGCCGCATCAGATCGCCCGGATCCTGTTGGCTGAACAGATATACCGGGCAATCACCATTCAGTCCGGACACCCGTATCACCGGGTCTGACCAACAACTTTCAGATTATCATTTGTCTCTCCCCTTTTCGCTGGTTTGATCCTGCGCAAGGCACGTTCGCTGCGCGCTTTCCAAGGTGGCCTCAATCATAGGAGCGCGCACCATGCCGGCAGGATCGAAGTTGGAATTGCAGACCGTCACACAGAAGGAATTTGCCAAACTTTCCAAGTTGATTGAGAAAATTGCGGCAGCGGATGCGCTGAAGAAGGACGAAGATGACACCTCGATAAAGGATGTCGTTGCACACCGGGCGCACTGGATTGAACTTTTCCTGGGGTGGTACGGGGCCGGCGCCGCCGGCAAGGAGGTCCACTTTCCGGCCGAAGGTTACAAATGGAGCGAACTGAAAAGATATAATGCCGACTTGCGGGCAAAACAGGCTGAACTGGGTTGGGAAGAGGCGCGAAACAATCTCGCCGATGGCCATCGCGCGCTGACCGGTCTTATCGAGAAACTCAGCGATGTGGAGCTTTATGGGGGACCGATGAAAGGTGCAAAGAATGACTGGACAACGGGACGATGGGCGGAAGCTGCAGGACCCAGTCACTATCGATCGGCTGCAAAATACATTCGCGCTCGGCTAAAGTCGCTCGCAAGCTAGGGTCCGTACCCTTGCAAGCACAATTTGAAGGCCGAGATGATGGTCACACCGACACTTGAAACCGAACGATTGTTGCTGAGGCCCATGACAATGGACGATTGGCCCGACTACGGTGCGTTGATGCAGTCCGAACGTGCGCAATACATGGGCGGTCCGATGTCGAAGCAGGCGGCCTGGGGGTACTTCTGTCACGACGTCGCCCTTTGGACCTTGATGGGGCACGGTGCGTTGATGATCGACGACCGAGCGAGCGGAAAGTGTCTTGGACAGGTTGGCCTCAACCACGGCCCCCTATATCCGGAGCATGAACTTGGATGGTTCTTGTATGAAGGTGCCGAGGGAGGTGGCATTGCGTTTGAAGCGGCAAGTGCGTTCCGCGATTGGGCTTTCAATGAACTCGGGCTGACAACGCTGGTCAGTTACATGGATGCTGAAAACACCCGCTCACGCCGTCTCGCGGAACGGTTGGGTGCTGTTCTTGACCCCGATGCACCGCGCACTGAGCCCGAGACGCTCGTGTTCAGGCACGCGCGCTCCTGATCTTAGGACACAAGTACCTTATTGCCATAATCAAGTAGTCCCAACGGATTAGATCGTTAACTTTTATTAATGGAACAAAATGGCGAGAAAACACGTTTTTGCCCGTATCTCGCCGTATTCCACGCGTAACCGATGATCAAGATAGGTTTGGCGATACAGTCGCGGGAGAAGGCGGTCGGCCGAAAAATGGTGCCGGTTTAACGATCCGGTTATCAGGGTAAACGGTTCGTTAACGCAGTCTGTGTATCGCATTAAAGGGTAACCTTTGGGAGCTTAGGCAATTTGACACCGGATCGCATCACTGCTGTGCGTCCAGGACTTGGGAAGTGCCGGATATCCGGATCGTTCTTGAGTGCTCTGTTGGTGGCTGGCCTGCTGCTCCCCAATCCCGCGGTTTCAAGCGAAAGCCTGGATGAATCGACAAAGCCACCTGGCGCCGAGGCTTCTGAAGTCGATGCATTCGTGGAACGCAAGAAAGAGCGCGAGCAGGAACTTGCAGCCCTTTCCAGAGACATAGAGATATCGAGCGACCGCCAGGCCGCGATCACGCGCGAGATCAAGGCACTGGATCGGGACCGGGAAACGCTCAATGCGAAGATTATTTCGACGTCCGACACGATCAAGGGACTGGAAACCGAGCTGACCGATACTGAACGGCGGCTGATGAGCCTCGGCGAAAACGAAGACGCGGTGCGGCTTTCGCTGATCGCGCGCCGGGATGTTCTGGCAGAAGTGCTCGCCGCCTTGCAGAGGATCGGCAAACGTCCGCCACCCGCATTGGCCGTGCGTCCGAGCGACGCATTGTCGGCAGTCCGCAGCGCGATACTTTTAAATGCTGTCATGCCGGAACTGAGAGTAGAGACAGAGGCTTTGGCGGCCGATCTGGAGGAGCTGAAGCGGCTCAAGTCGGTCATTGCCGAAGAAAAAAACCGTCTTCGCGGCGATGCGATGCGATTGGCTGAGGAAAAGTCTCGTCTTGAGCTTCTTTTGAGTGCCAAAAGGCAGGAACATCAGAAATCGGTCGAGGTACTTGAAGAGGAGAAAAGGCGCGCGGCGTTGCTTGCTGAACAGGCTGGGTCGCTCCAGGAACTGATCGCAAATCTGGAAGCTGAGATCGACAGCGCGCGGGAAGCGGCTGAAAAGTCGCGCCAGGCTGCTTTGAGCGCCAAACGGAACGCCTCGCGCACATTTGATCCGTTTGCGGATCCCGGACGGCTTGCTCCGGCGATCGCCTTCGACGAGGCTAAGGGCAGGTTGCCTCAGCCGGTCGCAGGCACGGTGCTGAAAGGCTTCGGCGAGGAAGATGAATTTGGCGGTACGACTGAAGGTCAATCTATCGCCACAAGACCGGGTTCTAATGTGACCTCCCCAGCCGATGGCTGGGTTGTCTATTCGGGTCCGTTCCGCTCGTTCGGTCAGCTCTTGATCCTGAACACAGGCGATGGCTACCATGTGCTCCTTGCGGGCCTGGACCGGATAGATGCGGAATTGGGGCAGTTTGTTCTTACCGGGGAACCGGTTGGTGTCATGGGCGCGACCCAATGGGCTAGCGCGTCAACATTCGGGCTGGGCTCAACCCAGCCGATACTATATGTAGAATTTCGGAAGGACGGCCGTGCGATCGATCCCACACCTTGGTGGGCGCGCACAGAAGAAGAAAAGGCTCGCGGATGATACGGAAAGCTTCCTTGCTGCTGGTGGGTGCCCTTATGGGGGCTGCGGCAGTCACGACCATGTCCCAGA
>Ga0207422_1002171_pt1 | contig 28452 bp, 30 predicted proteins | sample MarCyaLeptolynsp_FD_187757 | JGI IMG/M metagenome (GOLD analysis project Ga0207422, IMG submission 187757) | Marine cyanobacterial communities from Panama - species 1 Leptolyngbya sp. (SPAdes) | ecosystem: Environmental > Aquatic > Marine > Unclassified | place: Panama: Panama City | collected... | reverse complement strand
ATGGTTTTGGCGATCAATTCCCTATCGCCCCAAACGACACCAAAGCCGGTCGCATTAAGAATCGGCGTATAGAAATTAAAGTTAAAAATGGAGAGTAGTATTATGTCTTACCTTGTAGGCGAAATCGGTGTCTACTTATTAGTTGCAGCACTTATTGGTGGACTAATAGGCTGGTTCTTATATCGATGCAAATGCAATAAAGCTGTTGCAGAAGTCGAAGCCCAAAAACAGACGCTCAACACAGAATTAAGTGCAACTAAAGGGCAACTAGCTTCGATGCAGCAGCAACTGACAGCCACCGAACAGCAATTGCAGGACGCAAACAATAATGTCATGCATCTGCGTGGCGATCTTGCCAAGGCTGAAGGAAATGCATTTTTAATGCAGTCACGTTGGCAGAGTACACTCAAACAATCGCGCCAAGTTCCCAATCAGCTTAAATGGATACAGTCACTCCAGTCCAAACTGGCAAACAAGAATGTGCAACTTCAGCAAAACAGGCAATTCGCTGAGGCCAAAGCGTGGGAAGCAAAAGTTACTAAGGAAAATCTTGCGCGTGTTCACACTCGACTCACTGAAGTGGATGCAAAAGTCGCTGGACTTAAAGATTGGGTATCTGTTTTCCAAACCAAGCTGGTGAAAACCAAAACGAATTATACTCAGCTACGCAGCTACGCGGATAATATTCAGCTCGCGCTTACCGCCAACAAAGATAATCTTGCACGTACACATAAACGTTTAACCGAAATTGAAGGTAAACAGCAACCATTGCGCACCTGGATTAGAGTTTTTCAGACCAAACTCATGAAAACCAAATCGGACTACTCACAATTACGCAGTTATGCTGACAATATTCAAATGGCACTTAGCGCCAATGAAGATAATTTATCCCGTACTCACACACGCTTGTCTGAAGTGAGCAAAGAACTACAGGAATTAAAAGACCGTAAAGCTAACCCAATGCCTGTTTTACCCCCTGCCGCTGAGGTCAGTGACAATAAAACCTTACGCTTAGTGGATCGCATCAGGTTGCTTGGCACCTCCAAGGGCAGTATTTATGGCCGCATGCACAATCAAATCCGTGAAGCGAAACTAGAAACTATTGAAACTGAACGTGTTCTGACAGACAGCTGTGAAGAAAAAGACGCCATCATTAATGACCTGCGCGTGCAATTACGCAAAGCTGAAAATCGCGCACAAAAAGCACCGGTGGTACAACTTGATCAAAGTGTCAAAATAAAAGAACTTGAAACAGAACTTGCTCAAGCAAACTTAGATATACAAAACAGTGCCAATATAGAAGCTCAAGTGCGCGAGCATCAACTCACTATTGATGCTTATCGAACTAAACTGCAGGCAAGCAAGAATCAGCTACTCAAGCAAAGTATTATCCAAGCCACGACGCCTGTCACTGACAACGACACCACACCACCTGCTGACTCCGCCCCCGATGATTTAAAATTAATCAAAGGTGTTGGACCCAAACTGGAGAAAATGCTGCATGACTTAGGCATACATAAATTTTCTCAAATTGCTTCATGGAGTCAGTCTGACATTGATGACATATCTAAAAAACTCGGCAGCTTTAAAGACAGAATATCCCGCGATGACTGGGTTAACAAAGCACGCGAGTTAGATAAAAATAAATAAATCTTCAAAATAACACTTACTCAGAATTATTTAATTCCGGATTTGATTCTGAGTAAGTCGCATCAAACAATGTCACACCCGTTTCATCAAGGGTCATCTTAGGTGCAGGATTAATTCTTCCTGTAGTCAATTTCATATCGTCGGCAGTCATCATCATTTGATCGCCAGTGGCATTTTCCATCACCAAGCCTGCGGTTCTTTTCTCACTATCAAGCACTTTCCAGCTACCGTATATTGCGCCTTGCCCATCAATCAATTCAAATTCTCTTGCTTTAACCTTATGAGCAAAAATAATTTCTGATCCTGAATCCATAGAAATCACATCATAAATCGAGTAGCCGACTAAAATAATAATAGCTATACGTGAATTTCTTTGCAGTATCTCTAAACTCTTAATGCGTTCTTCTAGAGTCTTACTGCCCTGTTTATCATCAGACATATGGTCTCCTAGTCATATTCATTATTATTTTAAAATTAGTGGTAACTCACTTAAGCAATGTACGACTCGGTCAGGTGTTTGTCCTCCTGGCCATGCTTGGCGCCTGTGGTTAAACCAAATTGCCTTACACCCAGCTTTCAACGCACCTAGCACATCTGTTTGTGGCGAGTCACCGATATGTACAATATTTTCCAGTGCTACATTTGCTTGTTTAGAGGCATTAATAAACATATCTGCATGGGGTTTACTAACACCAATCTGTTCAGCCGTAACAACAAAATCAAAAAATCGTCCTAGCGAAATATTATGTAATTGTGCATTACCATTAGTAATCGCACCTAAAGTGTAGTGTTGTTGTAAATAGGATAATACTGTTTCAGCATAATCGTAGGGCTCTACCTGGTCTCTAAAATGGCGGAATAAAGACATTGCATCATGCGCAAATTGAGAATCATAGTTAAATTCTTCAGCCAATTCACTTAAAGCACAGTACCTCAGTTGAGTTACATTATGCGCGATATCTTTACGCTGCTGACCTAAGAGCGTGCGTTTTATTGTAATCTCATCCAACGTATATTTTTGTGTGATCTTTGAATAATGTTGCTTCATCCAATCGTATAGAGCTTGTTCAGCTTTAGTAATGGTCGGCTCCACCGGCCACAAAGTATCATCTAAATCTAAAGTGACACACTGGATCCCATCAAACACTGAGGTGTTGGTCATACTTACTTGCAACACCCATGCACAGTTACAGTAATTTTACGTTGATGCGCTTGATGGCGGTGCTCCCACAAGTACACACCTTGCCATATTCCTAACGCAAGCCTTGAATTACTTACAGGCAGTGTAAGCTCTGTATGCGTCAGTACCGAGCGCACATGAGCAGGCATATCATCTGCCCCTTCATCAGTATGAATAAACATAGGGTCACCATCAGGAATTAACTGAGACATAAATGTCTCTAAATCTGTGCGTACATCAGGATCCGCATTCTCACAAACAATTAAAGAAGCGCTAGTATGGTGGATAAATACATGACACAAACCAAGTTTAATACCTGAGTCTGTCACAATCGTTTCAATTTGCTCAGTAATATTGTGTGTTCCACGTGCCGCCATTGAAACATGTAATGTGTGTTGAAAATATTGCGTGTGATTATTCATTATCCAAAAATCTTACTTCGAAACCTGCGTCAATGTTAGCTAAACTACGCACTCTCAAATGTTAACAAAATGCCCACATATCGATGCAATCGGATTCTAGCAATGTATTAAGACGGCCATCAGCTTGCGTCGTCATTGGTGATGTAAAAATGGGTGGTAATGCACCTATTGTTGTTCAGTCTATGACAAACACTGATACCAGCGACATTATACGCAGTGCCGCTCAAGTGGCAGATCTAGCCAAGGCAGGCTCGGAAATTGTTCGCCTTACCGTAAATAATATCGAGGCTGCGCGTGCTATCCCACATATTAAAGAACAGTTGGCGCGCATGAATATTAATGTTCCATTGGTGGGAGATTTCCATTTCAATGGTCATAAATTGCTTGCCGAGGCACCTGAATGTGCTGAACACTTAGACAAGTACCGCATTAACCCAGGCAATGTCGGACGTGGGAAAAAACGCGATAGCCAATTCGCCTCTATGATTGAAACTGCGTGTAAATTTCAAAAACCTGTGCGTATTGGAGTCAATTGGGGCAGCCTCGACCAACAAGTGTTGGCTGAACAAATGGATCTCAATCAACAACTGGCTGAACCCAAACCGATAGAAGAAGTAATGCAAGAAGCTTTAATTACCTCTGCGCTTAGTAGTGCCAAATACGCAGAATCATTAGGGCTTAATGAAGATAAAATTGTTATCTCTTGCAAAATCAGTCAGGCACCCAAACTGATTCAGGTTTACCAAGATTTAGCGCAACGTTGTAACTATGCACTTCATGTCGGGCTCACTGAGGCCGGCATGGGTATTAAAGGAACCGTGGCTTCCGCTGCCGCACTGGGAATACTCCTTCAACAAGGTATTGGTGACACGATTCGTGTCTCTCTGACGCCTCAACCAGGTGGTTCACGCACAGAAGAAGTGATAGTCGCTCAGGAAATCCTACAGTCTTTAGAACTGCGGGCGTTCACCCCTGCAGTCACTTCATGCCCGGGTTGTGGGCGCACGACTAGTGATTATTTCCAAAAGCTTGCAGATGATATCCAGTTATATCTGCGCCAATCGATGCCGGACTGGAAACAAACTTATCCCGGTGTTGAACACTTGTCAGTAGCGGTCATGGGCTGTGTAGTTAATGGCCCGGGTGAAAGTAAGCATGCCAATATCGGCATCAGTCTGCCCGGTAGCGGGGAAGCTCCTGTGGCACCTGTTTATATTGATGGTGAAAAGTCATGCACCCTGCGAGGAGACCATATCGCGGATGAGTTCAAGCAGATTGTGATGCAATATATTCATAATAATTATCAAATCAAATAAGTTTTTAGCACTAAAATTCGCCGGGATATTGTCAGTTTCAATCAATAATAACTTACTAACAGTAAGTTACTTATAATTTTTCATCTATTTTTATAAGACTGGATTTATTTTTTATATGTAGCAAAACATTTAGGGAACTCTGTGCATTATGTTAGTATCCTAGTGACTGAAGGTAATTAGAGAACACTATATATTGTATGGAAGTCGTATCCAGTAAAGTAGAAACAGGCCTTTCCACACACAACATTTCGTTATCAGTACTGTTTGCATTGTGGCTGATTATAGGAATAGCAACTTATGCATTTGCATTGTTTACTGTGTGGTTACCAGAGATTGAAAGCCTGACAATAATCTAGTTTAATCACTGCATTGCATCAGCGATATAAACATAATAAAGAGAGTCAATAGTGATTACACAAGAACGTCGAAGTGCGGAAGATCGTCGCAAGATGATTACTACTCCGTTGTTTCCGTTTTTTGACTCGGAAGACACATTAGTTCGCCAAGATAGGCGTCAAATCCCAGAACGTCGCATCAATAATATTTTAATTGAAGACTCAAGTGACGAAATAATTGATGTCGAAGTCTCAGATATAGGCAATAAGCGCCTGTTTATCTGGTTTCAAGATGAAATTCATGAGGTCAAACGTGGTGGTGAAGGTGTCTGGGTAGGCCGTGCACCCGATTGTTTTGCCACTTTCTCTTCCAGATTCATATCCAGGAAACATTCACGGCTATGTTTCGAAAACAGTGCCTACTACTTGGTAGATGACAGCGTGAATGGTACATATATCAAGAATGATGATGGTGAAGTATTCGTCACCAAAGACAAGATTATGATTAAAGGCAGTGGTATTATTAGTTTAGGCGTTCCATTTGATCACTCTGAAAGCGACGTCATTCACTACTTTATAGGCTAAATTTTACCATCCGAACAAACACTCTGCTCAGAGTTAAAATTTATCGGCTACATTTAACCGTTCTTCGGCTTTTTGTTTTTTTGATCATGAAGTTTTATTTTGCTTGATACATACTTCTGACCATGTCTCAGAAACAACTCAAATCAGACCAAAAACCATCAGAACGACGAAAATGGGGCAAACGCCCGACTTATCCATTTGTGGATAGTAGCGGTGTGCTTGTGACTAAAAATCGCCGTCGTTCAATTGATATACGTGAATCAGAAGAAGACCAAAGCATAGGTCGCCGTAACAGTGATAAACAAGCACTGGATGAATCTGATACTGCACCTGAGTTGCCTTCAATTCTACAGGATCACGACTTCACTAATGTTGGTGTACCAACGCTTGAAACATCTAGCAATGTTGCTCAAGCAATGGAGTTGTCATTTCAAAAATGGAGAATCAACCTTTCTCAGCAGGAGAAACGCTGCAGTCTTGGACGTGACCAAAATTGCGATTTAGTTGTCATGAACCGTTTTTCTTCACGTCGACATGGCCGTATTGAATGGCGCAATGGTCAATTTTATTTTTGTGACCATAGCTTCAATGGGACTTATATTGATTTTGATGACGGACGCACCACGCATATCTGTCGCGATGAAATTATTCTTAGTGGCTCCGGTGTACTCAGCCTAGGTAAACCTTCTAATGTAGACAAAGAATTTGTCGTTCGTTTTATTATTAGCTGATTGATCATTCACCTTGGTGCATTCAAATAACAAAATAGCTATTTTTGTTAGCTTATCTTTATCCAAGCATCCATTTAGCTGATCAAAACTTTCAGCCAATCAGTGCCCTATACAATTATTAAACATATTCTCTCTCCAAAAATCCTGCCGTTTAATTGTGCGTAATGACGACCATGACAATAAAGTGACTTGCAAATAGCTATATAGTCGCTTCCGCTATTAAGCCAAATTCATAAAAAGTGCTTACATTTCAAAGCTTAGCGTAGTTCACATTTACGCACACAAAATCAAATTAAACGTCATTCATATACCGTTTATTCCTGAAATTATGACGTTCATCACGGGCATACACTTTACAGAGCAATAGTATAGACACCAACAGATTCAGAGAAACTACGCTCTTACCCAGAGCCTAACCTTGAAGTGAACGACTATGCGACGTAAACAATTAATAGACACAACATACAAGATCCAACAGGCCATTTCTGAGAGCGAACTGCTTGAACGATTGCATGTCCGCATACTTGCATTAAGTAAGCAAGGCAAAAAGGTACCTAATGTCGGCGACCTGTTAGCCGCACTGAATAAGTTCTCGATATCTACCAGCAAATTATCAGACGCAGAAAAAGAAGTTCTTAAACAATTAGATCTGCATTATTTAAATGATCCCAAGAATTGGCCTAAACTGATTTCCACTGATCAGCCTGATTTGCTAAAAAGTATTTTCAGCAACCTGCGCAGATTACGTTCAAGTTTAGGTTATTTCCAAAAAGTAATTTGTATTGGCCACGATGAACTCAAGAATAAGACCGCAGAAGATGAAACTATCTCAATCTTATTATTGCCTGATAAAAATACTAAAGACACACCCAAGAAAATTGCCTCAACGCTTGAGAGTGTTCAGCAGCTATATAATTGTTTCGTAACGCTTGAACATATCGAAAATCCTGCGGAACTTACAATCATCGGTATGGATTCTGGTAACGAAAAATCCATCGAACTGACCGGCGAAACTATAGTACTGGAAAAAATGAAGGAGCTTTTATATGGCGTGTGGATGCAAGTCCTTCCTTCACATAATCAATATCTAAGTGAACAGCTTAAGCTGATCTTAAAGTCACTGCCAATTTTAGAGAGAATTGAAGAACTATCTACACTGGGTCGACTTGAGAAAGAAAAAGCTGCTTTGGTTAAACGTCAGTTAACAACAAGTTTAGAAGATTTAATACGCTCTAATACAATTGTTGAAGAAATGTATGACCATTGGGAAAAAGACCCACGTGTTGCCATGCAATTAACCCCACGCCTAACTACTCAAAATATAGAGGAAAGTGGTGCATCAAAGGAAGAGGAACCTGAGTTCTCTACCCAACAAGTCAACAGCCCTTTTCTAAAGAACCAAGAAGATGAGTTAATTGCAACTACAAGCAAAAAAACTACAGACCAAAAAGTTACCAGTCTGAGTGATGCTGATAAGTTGCGTTTTATTCGCTCAAAAAAAGTAGAGGCTAGCGAGTAAGCTAATCATTTTAACTTACCTATCATTTGCCTAATCTTCTGTCTTTCATGCTTGCCGGGTTTCTTAGCGGTCCTCGGCAAGCCCTGATTTAAAATCTTACGTTGCGTAGCAGCCATCTCACGCTGCGATAAACTTTCCTCAGTTTCTCTGTATAGTATTTGTGACTCTTTAGCTGAACGTCGCCGACTGGTAATTGCAAGCACTACTACTTCTTGCCGAAAAGCTGCCCGCGAGATTACCAGCATATCATTTACCTTAACTCGATATGACGGCTTAACACGTTGTTGATTAACATGCACTTTGCCGCCATCTACAGCATTACTAGCCATGCTGCGCGTTTTATAGAATCTTGCAGCCCAGAGCCATTTATCAATCCTTACCAACTCATCCATGCTTTGTGTCACCAATATTCATAGTATTACTTGTCTCCAGAAAATGACCACCCGTCAACTAGCAACCCGCTGAAATATTATTGAAAAAATTTCCAATTATTGTGCGAACAAAATCTACTTAACTCAATTTAGAATCATTTTTGGAGCTTACAATACATGTCAATTTTAACTTCTTCAAAGCAAGAAATATTATGTCCATACTGGAAAGAATGTATCATTTTTTCTTTGTTTTTAGTCGCTTCTTTCGTGACAGGAGTAATAATATTCTAGTTATCCACTAAATTGAGAGTGTTATAGTCACTCCAGATCCACATAGATAACATATAACGATGAAAGACCGTCCAGTCGAAGAGCTAACAAATATCGGAGTCACTGTTGCTAACAAGCTTCGGCATATTGGTATTCAAACTCAGCAGGACTTAAAGAAGATGGGCTCGGCTAAAGCATACATTCAGCTATCACTAATCGAACCTAACAAAACATTACCTGTTTGCTACTATTTATACTCGCTTGAAGGCGCGATTAAAAATAAAGATTGGAGAACTCTCACAGAAAATACAAAGAAAAAACTGCGTTCACAAGCAGGCATTAATTAAAGCTTTATTAATCCCATTCCACCAGATGATGCTCTAAATCTTTGGCATTATCGAGACTAACAGTTTTATATTGCACAGAAGCTTTGGCCAGATGTGTACTATCAGCAACGCCAGTAACTAATGGGTGCCATTCAGGTAACGGCTGCATGTTTGCACGCAAACGATATGCGCATGTCTGTGGCAACCATTCAAACTCATTCAATCGGTCTAACGATAAGGTTAAACAGCCGGGTACTTTACTGCTTCGATTGACATAATCCTGACAACGGCATGCTTCATCATCAAACAATTCGCATGCAACATTTGTATAATAGATTTTATCCGTATCTTCGTCTTGTAACTTGACCATACAACATTTGCCACAACCGTCACACAAAGCCTCCCATTGAGGCAAAGACAAATCAGATAATGGCTTATTAATCCAATCGGGTGGCTGATATGACACGCTAGCTTATTATTGCCCTGCCAGGTCAAGCATGATCTTATTTAAGCGGGCAACAAAATCTGCAGGATTTTCCAGTTGCCCACCTTCAGCGAGAATCGCCTGTTCAAATAGTAACATTGACCATTCTTTAACTTGATCCAAGTCGCTTTCATCATTCATTTTTACAAGCATTGGGTGAGTAGGATTAATCTCCAAAGTTGGTTTTGTAGATGGCATTTGCTGACCTGCTTGCTTCAATAAATTCTGCATATATAGCGCCATATCATGTTCATTTAACACAATACATGCAGGCGATGTTGTCAAACGATGTGAAACACGCACATCTTCGACTTTATCTTCAAGATTTTCTTTAATCAGCTTAACAATGTCAGCAGAATCTTCTTCCACCTTCTTCTGTTGATCTTTTTCATCTTGATCTGAAAGTTTATCGAGGTCTAACTTTCCTTTAGCCACCGAAACAAATGACTTACCATCGTATTCGTTTAATGACCCCATCAACCACTCATCAACACGGTCATACATCAAAATGACTTCAATACCTTTCTTTCTAAAAATTTCTAAATGCGGACTATTTTTTGCGGCATTAAAATTATCAGCAGTAATGTAATAGATTACATCCTGGCCTTCTTGCATGCGTGAAATATAATCGTCTAAAGATACTGTTTGCCCCTGCTTATCATCGTGAGTACTGGCAAAGCGCAATAATTTAGCAATTTGCTCTCGGTTAGCAAAATCTTCTCCCGGCCCCTCTTTGATAACACGGCCAAACTCATCCCAAAACGATTGATATTTTTCTGCATCTTTCTTTGCAATACCCTCTAGGAGTCCTAACACTTTCTTAGTAGAGCCAGAACGTATAGAGTCGATAACTTTATTGTCTTGAAGAATTTCACGAGAAACATTCAAAGGCAAATCGCTTGAATCGATAACACCGCGCGTGAAACGCAAATAACGTGGAAGTAACTTTTCAGCATCCTCCATAATAAATACCCGTTGAACATATAACTTTAAACCATGGGTTTGGTTAGGTTCATACAGATCGTAAGGTGCTTTACTTGGAATATACAATAACGAAATATATTCAGTCTTACCTTCAACTCGATTATGTGTCCACGCAAGCGGATCTGCAAAATCATGCCCTACATGTTTATAGAACTCTTTGTATTCATCTTCTTTAATCTCTGATTTGGAGCGCGTCCATAACGATGAAGCCTTATTTACCACTTCCCATACTACTTCATTATCAGTAGATTCTTTATCACCTTCCTGTTCAGTTTCCTCCTGTAACATTTCAATCGGTAATGGCACATGATCAGAATATTTACTAATAATTGATCTCAGACGCCAGCCTGATAGCAGCTCAGCCTCTTCATCCTTTAAGTGCAAGATTACCTCTGTGCCACGTATAGCTTTCTCAATCTGTTCTAACTGATATTCACCTGTGCCTTCTGATTCCCAATGCACACCTTGGTCAGCACCGACAGTTGCACTACGTGTTTTCATCTCTACTTTTTTAGCAACGATAAACGCAGAATAGAAACCCACACCAAATTGACCAATCAGATTGGAATCTTTTGCTTGATCACCGGTTAAACTTTGCAGGAACTCTTTAGTCCCGGACTTAGCAATGGTGCCGACATTATTGATTACTTCATCGCGCGTCATGCCAATGCCATTGTCACGTACCGTGATGGTTTTATCTTGCTCACAAAATTCAACCTGAATTTTTAACTCCGTGTCATCAGACAGTAAATTTGCATCAGACAATGCTTCAAACCGAAGTTTGTCACATGCGTCAGACGCATTAGAAATTAGTTCACGCAGGAATATTTCTTTATTTGAGTAAAGAGAGTGAATCATTAAGTGCAGAATCTGACTGACTTCCGACTCAAACTTCATTGTTTCTTTATTAGCTGCTTTGGCCTGCTCACTCATGACGCTTAAAACTCCAGATAAAATCGTTAAATCTATAAATAGTGTTAGTATGATTAAATTTCAATAGTATATTGAATGTATTTATTCCACATCGTCCACATCAGCCTGGCCGGTGAGACGACGCCGGATGTGCGACCAACAAATCCCCGTGGTGAGAATTCCCGAAAACACAACTAATACAAGATCAATAATAATTGTCATGTCTTGCGCTAACGATGGAATAAAATCAATGGCAAGCCATAACAACACCCCAAAGAAAGCTACTGCTAAAATCAACCCAAACATTCCTAATGAGCGCATTGTTGCACGAATATAAATAGTCCAAATAATCAGTAACACAATTCCTGCAAACAGCAATAATGGTAGACTGGTTTTACTATCCCCCACTGGGTTTAAATACGTTTGCACCCAATCAAAGTACGACCAGCCATGTGGGTTATAAGTACAAAATACTAAGGCCAACGCCACCACTAAGCGCATTAATATGCCCTGCCAGGTCAAAGTAAGAAAGGCCATATAATCTCCTAAACTTTTAAATACTTACTTAAATAATACTAAAATTAGTATACGCACCAGATTTATATCGCAATAATCGATCCTCTGGTTGATTACTTACATAAGGCAAACATCGTATACCCCACCGTATAACTTTGCGTGAAAGCATGAAGCCCAAAATACAAACGCCCCATATAAATGAGGCGTTTATGCTATCCAAAAAATTGATTAAATTAATCAACCAAGCTTCTCTTTAATTCGTGCGGCCTTACCTGTACGTCCACGCAGATAATATAATTTAGCTCGGCGCACATCACCACGTCGTTTCACTTTTACCGATGCAATTAGCGGGCTGTGGGTTTGAAAAACTCTCTCAACACCTTCTCCATGAGAAATTTTTCTGACTGTAAATGCTGAGTTAAGACCACGATTTCTTTTCGCGATCACAACACCTTCAAAGGCTTGCAGACGCTCACGGTCACCCTCTTTAACACGCACTTGAACAACAATGGTGTCACCGGCAGAAAATTCAGGAAAGTCAGACTTAATTTGTTCAGCTTCCAATTCACTAATTATATTGCTCATGGCTTTATCTCTCGTTTTTCTCTTTTACTTCAGCTAGATATTCATCTAGCAATTGTTGTTCCTGTTCGCTTAAAGTTAGCTTATCCATCATATCAGGCCGACGTGTAAAGGTACGACCCAACATGTGTTTTAACCTCCAAGTTGCAATCTTTTGATGATCACCACTGATTAACTCCTCTGGCACTGACACACCCGCTATATTCTCTGGTCGAGTGTAGTGTGGGCAGTCCAGCAATCCCTGCTCAAATGAGTCCTGCCGCGCAGATTGCTCATCACCCAGCACACCAGGCAAGGTTCTCACCATGGCGTCAATTAATACCATGGCCGCAAGTTCACCACCGCTTATGACGTAGTCCCCTATAGACCACTCCTCATCGACGTGCGCTTCAATAAAACGCTCATCGACACCCTCATAGCGCCCGCAAAATAATACTATATGCTCGAGCTGACAAAAACGCTTCACCGCATCTTGATCCAGCTTTTGCCCTTGCGGACTTAGGTAGATCACTTTGGGTGTTACACTTGCATTTGATACCACTTCATCTAACGCACGAGATAATGGCGCGTACTGCATCACCATCCCAGGACCTCCCCCGTAAGGTCGGTCATCAACCCGAAAATTCGCGTCCTGCGAAAAATTTCGAGGATTGATTAAGCCGAGTTCAACCTGCTTTGCCCGCAGTGCACGCCCGACTACTCCGTAGTCTTGCAAAGCGCTGACAAGTTCTGGGAACAATGTTATGACATCAATGCGCATGTCGCTTTGCTCCTCAGTATGATGATTAAGGGTTTAATTTAGTCCACGTTCTAGTAATTCGTGTCCCAATCCACCACCATACATTTGTTTTCCAAATCGATGGTTTTTACCACTTGATCTTGGAGGTATGGAATCAGGTATTCAGCCCGATTTTCACCACTGACTATGAGCACATCATTCGCGCCAGTTTCCATTAAATCTTTTATCTTACCGATACGATTATTAGCGCAATCGAAAACGTCTAAGCCGATGAGTTGAAACCAGTAATACTCATCTTTGGGTAAAGTAGCTAGTTGGTCCGCCGCTATCCAGATGTTTTGATTGACTAATGCGATCGCGGCATCGCGATCATCTATGTCTTCTAACTTTGCTACAACGCCCGCTTTATGCGCACGCCCTTGCTCCACTTTTACCGGATGACTCATGTCATCCCCTAAATACCAACGTTTATATTCAACAATTTTGTGTCTTGGCTGAGTATAGGAAAAAACTTTTACCCAACCTTTGACACCAAACAGGCCGTTGATTGAACCTAATAATACTTTTTCATCTTTCAAGCCTGAGTCACCCTAGTGTTACTCATGCTGAGGATACTGCTTATTTTTCTACGCAGCAGCTGAATCGACGTCTTTTAGTAATGTCGCTACACGCTCAGACGCTTTAGCGCCTACACCTTGCCAATAATTAACACGCTCCATGTCTACATGAAGTCGTACTTCCTGGCCTGTCGCGCGTGGATTAAAGTACCCAAGTCGCTCAATATATCCACTATCACGTCGCTTGCGAGAGTCTGTCACCACAATATGATAGAAAGGACGCTTTTTGGCACCGCCTCGGGCTAATCTTATACTAACCATATTTCTACTTGTTTTTCCTAGTTTAATGAACCGCTTGCAATAGCGGCGAACCGCGCATTGTACGGAAATTACAGCAAATTTAAAGCTAAAATCCGCCAGTTTACGTATCTACATCGGCATATTTGGCGGCATTTTGCCTTGCATGGCACGCATCATATTCTTCATACCACCTTTTTTGGAAAACTTTTTCATCATTTTGCGCATTTGTGTGTACTGCTTAAGCAAACGATTCACATCTTGTACCTGCATTCCTGAGCCTGCGGCGATACGCTGCTTGCGTGTAGCCTTAATAATATCTGGAAAACGCCTTTCTTTAGGTGTCATGGAATCGATCATGGCAACCATATGAATAACTGACTTATCGCTGGCTTGTGCTTTCATTGCATCAGAAATATTGCCCGCGCCAGGAAGCTTATCGATTAGGCTATTCACACCTCCCATTTTTTGCATTTGTACTAGCTGAGAACGCAGATCGTTCAAACTAAATCCCTTACCGCTTTTAAGCTTTTTAGCCAGGCGATCCGCTTCTTTATGGTCAACCTTCTCTTGTGCTTCCTCAACCAATGAGACCACATCACCCATACCCAAAATACGTGATGCGACTCGGTCAGGATGAAACGGCTCCAGCCCATCCACTTTCTCACCGGTACCTAAAAATTTAATTGGCTTACCAGTAATTTCTCTGACTGATAAGGCTGCACCACCACGTGCATCACCATCTGTTTTAGTCAGAATCACCCCTGTGAGTGGCAAAGCATCATTAAATGCTTGCGCAGATAAGGCTGCATCCTGGCCACTCATACTATCAACTACAAATAATGTCTCGACCGGATTAATCGTCTCATGCAGCGCTTTGATTTCAGTCATCATCTCTACATCGACGTGCAAACGACCAGCAGTATCAACAAACAGGATATCGAAGTGATTAGTTTCTGCGTAGTTAATTGCATTATTGGCAATATCAAGTGGCGACTGCTCTACGTCACTAGGAATAAATTGCACACCAATCTGATTTGCCAAAGTTTCTAGCTGCTTAATAGCCGCTGGACGATAGACATCACAGCTGACCACGCTGATTTTTTTCTTTTCGGTTTCAGCTAAACGTTTAGCCAATTTTGCAATAGTGGTCGTTTTACCTGCCCCTTGCAGACCAGCAACTAATACAATCGCCGGAGGTTGCGCATTGAGCTGTAGCCCTTCATTAGCGTCACCCATTAAGTGCACAAGTTCATCCTGCACAACCTTAATGAAAGCTTGCCCTGGTGTAATATTTTCAATTACTTCCTGGCCAATGGCTTTTTCTCGCACACGCTCAATAAATGCCTTAACTACTGGCAAAGCAACGTCTGCCTCCAATAATGCCATGCGCACTTCACGCAATGCTTCCTGAATATTGTCTTCAGTTAAGCGCGCTTGACCGCGCAGTTTTCCAACCGTATCGGATAAACGCTTGGTTAAATTATCAAACATATTAAATTACTCATCTCTGAAAATAATGCTGAAACTTTAACAGCTAGTGTAACTGCTGGAGATGCATACAGCTATGATCTTATGGAAATTTAAGTTTTAGAGAGTTGGAACTTAGCCTGCTTCAAATCTGCAAGCTGGACTATAGTGACAATGTCTCACCACATGAGATAGAGCGTAAATTACGCTGTGGCATGGCCGCATGCAATTCTTGCATAATTTTTTCTTCTTCACCGGGCTGTAAATGTGATACGCAAATTTGGGGATCATGAGATAATACAGCCAGCTCCGCCGCTAACGATTGTGGAGAAAAATGTTTTGCTTGATTAGCTATTTCCGATCGTTCTTGCGCAAAAGCACATTCAACAATTAATAAATCCACTTTATTTTGTTGGTTTAATGCTTGCCATAATTTAGGTGCTGAAGCGGTATCACCACTAAAGGCAAAACTACTGGTGCCATTTTGTACGATATAGCCCACCGCTGGCACAGTATGTTCAACTTCTATCATAGTGTAACGATTGTCATCTATACCAATTGTTTGCTCAGGCTCCATTGCAACAAATTGTACGACTGCTTTTTCTTTACTGGGCAAAGAGAAAAAATTTGGCCAGATTTTCCAATTAAAGATATGCTCCATCAACACCTTATATGTTTTAGGCTGGCAATATACTTTTAATGGTTCATCGATTAACTTTTCATAAATAGTATCGATTAACAATGGCAGTCCAGCAACATGATCCAAGTGACTATGCGTAATAAAGACATGCTTAATTTGAAATAGATCTTCCAGAGGCAAGTCGCCAACGCCTGTGCCACAATCAAGCAAGGTACTTGAATTAACTCGTAGCGCAGTGGTTCTCAGGCCACTACCAATACCTCCACTACAACCCAAAACATTTATTTTCATGTGGCTATTATAATAGTAAATTACTGGTCTTTTTAGTGCATCGTGATCCTAGCATCGGCAACTCACCTGAAATGTCTAATACATCGCAATGTACTGAATTCACACACATAATTGCTAAATACTGCGAACAAAAAATAATTCGATTGACTTTATAGGTTATCAAGGCTAATTAATAGTTCAATGATAGGAATACTCTCAGCAATTCTCTGCGCACTAGCTACCATTGGTATTTGGTCACACATTCAAGCGCTTGCCGCAGGTAACACTTCAGCACGAATCAAATACTGGGCCCCCTGGGGACTCACTTTAATAACGATGGCCGCTATGGCGTCGACAAGAATATTCACTGATCAAGGCATTAATTTTGATTTTTATAATTCTTTATTCGTTGCTGCGTTTGTCATATCTGCAATGTTATTTTTAGCCAGCTTATTCAAACAAGTCGAGCACCTTGGCTTAATTGTGCTACCCGTAGTATTACTTACTATTATTTTAAACTTGGCATTCTTAAGACCTGGCGACGAAGCATCATTTAGTGCCGGCATACAAACGCACATCATTTCTTCGATTATTGCATTTAGCATACTTGGCCTGGCTGCAGTACAGGCAATACTATTGTTCTTCCAAGATAAAGCACTTAAAGAACATGCCAATATAAAAATGCTACGCGGGATTCCATCTTTGCATGAAAGCGAAACACTATTGTTTCAATCTATTACTCTGGGCGTGGCGATCTTAACAATCTCATTAGTATCAGGTTTTATTTATCTTGATGATATATTCGCTCAGCACTTAGCTCACAAAACCACTCTTTCCTCCTTAGCCTGGATAGTGTTTGTGATACTGCTTTGGGGCAGAGCCCAATTTGGCTGGAGAGGTTCTACAGCAATCCGCTGGTCACTTTCCGGCTTCACTTTCTTAATACTTGCTTACTTTGGAAGCAAGTTCGTCTTGGAATTCGTCCTCTATAATAACTAAATACCGCTACTACCCTTGACAAGCCTCCCGCCGATTACGTAAAACGGTAGCGTGTTTGACTACCTGGGAGGGCATAAAAGCTCTTGGACGATTATTCGATAAGTACTTTATTCATCATACTTGGAGTACTTCTATTTTTATCCGCATTTTTTTCCGGTTCCGAAACAGCGTTAATGGCACTCAACCGTTATCGCTTAAGACATCTAGCAAACAAAGGCCATCGGGGTGCATATCTCGCCCAAAACCTTCTAGAAAAACCTGACCGACTTATTGGATTGATCCTGCTAGGTAACAATATTGTCAACCTGGTTGCTTCACCTTTGGCTGCCTATCTTGGCTACCGCTTGTATGGTGATGTCGGTATATTTTCAGCCACAGTTATGTTCATTATCGCAGTGTTAATTTTCGCCGAGGTAACGCCTAAAACATTAGCTGCATTACACCCAGAAAAATTTGCTTTTCCTGCCTCGTATATTTATACGCCACTGCAATACATTACCTATCCGGCGGTACTATTAATTAATGCCATAGCAAACGGATTACTTAAATTAGTTGGCATTAATGTTAACAGTCAAGGGCTCAGCTCACTTAGTCGCGATGAATTACGCACAGTAGTCAAAGAGGCTGGCAGCCTAATTCCTAGCGCTCACCAAGATATGTTGATTGGGATTTTAGATTTAGAATCAATCACTGTCGAAGACATTATGATTCCGCGCAACGAAGTCATGGGAGTCGATATTGACAAAGATTGGGAATCGATTCGCTCACAAATTGTTAACGCATCATTTACGCGCATGCCTGTGTATCAAGAAAATATGGATAACATCATAGGGTTTATCCATTTACGTAAAATATTCCCGCGTATTGTGGAAGATAAAATTACCTTAAAAGAATTAAAAGAAAATCTACGCGAACCTTATTTTATTCCTGAAGGCACCAGCCTAAATCGCCAATTACTTAATTTCCAACGTGAAAAAAGGCGCATTGGTTTAGTCGTTGATGAATATGGTGATATCCAAGGCCTGGTTACATTGGAAGATTTATTAGAAGAAATCGTCGGTGAATTCACCAATGATCCAGCGACATTGATGACGGATATCCACCCACAAGATGATGGAAGTTACGTCATTGATGGCAGCACTCACGTTCGTGATGTAAACAAAGCCTTACAGTGGAAGCTCAATGACGATGGACCGCGTACAATTAACGGCTTGGTACTTGAACATTTAGAAACCATCCCCGAGACAGGAACCTCGGTATTAATAGATGGTCACCCAATTGAAATTGTGCGTATGCTAAATAATTCAATTAGAACTGTTCGCATTCGCCCGCCAGTGAATACGGTTAAAGAGTCTATAAGTAGCTAAGCAAAAGCTAGTTAACTACATTGATACACATGTACCTAAAGTCAGTACGACTGAATCTCTATTCCGGCGTGTACTATGAACATATGGTGCGGTATCAGTCACAGAGAATTTCATAGTCTTCATATCCATAATAAAATCTCCATTAACAGTACATTTCAGCACTTGGTCAGAAGGATCTTCACAGGTCGTATGCTCATATTCAGTTTCATATTCATATACTGACCACACTGAATCATTTTGCTTGACCTGAAACCTCGCGTCGGGCCTGAATCTTTCTCTCAACCATCTGCCATTTTTATAGTCATACCCAGTAGATTCCACAGCAGAACACAAGTATGAACGTTGTTCAGCGTGCGTTATTGGAACTATCAAAAAAATAAGTAGCACGGCTAGTATTATAGTTTTCATTTTAGATTATTATTTACAAATTAATTGTTAGCGCAAATATCATTAGGTCTTTATTTATCGCTTTTGGTTCATATGTTATGGGCTAGACTTAATAAAGATTATATTCGTATCTGCTCAATAAAGTGAATAGATACGAACACTAAGACTATTTATTTTAAGCATGTTCTATCTCGTATGGACTGCAAACAGTAAAATAGCTAACACAATCAAGGATACGGTAAACTGAACTCTCTATCAGGTTCAGTTTTTCGAACAAACTATAGGTAATAACTTTATGGCCAAGTCTCAATATCAATGCGATGCTTGTGGGTATGCATTTAGCAAATGGAGCGGCCAGTGCCCGGAGTGCAATGCATGGAACACGCTGGAAGAAACCCGCACTATACAAACCGGCGGTAAAGTTCATTCAATTAGCGCTAAAACAAGTAGCCGCATTGTGCCCTTGTCGGATGTTGATACCGTTTCTGAACCAAGAATCTTAACCCACCTTGGCGAACTTGACCGCGTGCTTGGCGGAGGCATTGTGCCTGGCTCGGTTGTATTGCTCGGTGGCAGCCCCGGAATTGGCAAATCGACTTTGCTGATTCAAATGCTTGCTGCACTGGAACAATACCAAACGCTATACATTAGCGGCGAAGAATCTGCACAACAAATCTCATTGCGCGCTGAACGCCTGGCTTTAAATAAAGATAATATTCAGTTGTTAAGCAGTGTATCTCTGGAAGAAATACTCTCAAGCCTACAATCAACCAAACCCAAGTTAGTGATTGTTGATTCCATCCAGACCCTAGCCAGTGAACAACTTAGTTCTGCTACAGGGTCTGTATCACAAGTCCGGGAATGCGCAGGTCAACTTGTTCAATTTGCAAAAAACACTAACACTACGTTATTTGTTGTTGGCCACATCACTAAAGAAGGAACATTGGCTGGCCCCCGAGTGCTTGAGCACATGGTTGATACCGTATTGTATTTTGAAGGTGATAGCAGTGAACGCTTTCGTTTATTGCGTGCCACTAAAAATCGCTTTGGTGCTGTTAATGAACTTGGCGTGTTTGTTATGCAAGAAACCGGCTTAAAAGGTGTTAAAAACCCTTCTGCATTATTTCTTTCTCACCATCAAACACCTACCGCGGGCAGTGTGGTGATGGTAACAAGAGAAGGCACTCGACCTTTAATGGTAGAAGTGCAAGCGTTAGTCGATGACAACCCTTCAAATAATCCACGCAGACTTGCACAAGGTATAGAGCAAAACAGATTATCAATGTTGCTTGCCGTGCTACACAGACACGCCGGCATATCTCTTCATAATGATGATGTCTTTGTTAACGTCGTAGGAGGAGTGCGAGTAAGTGAGCCGGCCGCCGATTTACCTCTGTTACTTGCTGCCTTATCCAGCTTTCGTGACTTCATATTACCAAGAGAGCTGGTGGTATTTGGGGAAGTTGGATTAGCCGGAGAGATACGTCCTGTTCCCAATGGACAAGAAAGACTGCGTGAAGCATCCAAACATGGGTTTATGCAAGCGATTATTCCTGCTTCTAATGCGCCTAAAGAAGCCATTCAAGGATTAGAGATTTTCCCGGTGGCACGCCTTGCTGATGCTGTAGATTTAATCATCAAAATGTACAAATAGCGCTCATTCTATTTGCTTACAATCTGTATGCAATACATTCAGTCTAGCACTTCGTATTTATATTAATATATTTAATTAATTGTTTTATATTCAATAAGTTAAAACATTCCTTGTGTGATTTCCCTGAATCACGACAATTTATATCAATTTGCTTTATGTATACATTTACGGTATTGATGCAAATTAATATCAGACTAATAATCATCCAAAACGGATTTTGAATTTTTAGACATGACAAACAAAATGATTTTGGTTCCCGGCCGATCCAGCAAGCAAGGCACTTCGTTAAACAAAGGCAAACTAAAAGAAGAATACATTGATGTCACTTCAACACTTGAGATGAATGAAGATGACATGAAACGTCTTGGTTTAACTAATGGAGATCAAGTCAAGCTTAGTAACGATATCGGCCAAACTATCGTTTCGTGTATTGGGAAAAAAGCATCAGACTTACCTGAAGGCATGTTGTTTATTCCTTATGGTCCGCCATCAAGTCAATTGATGGATGGCGACACTGCGGGCACTGGAATGCCCATGTCTAAACACATGGAAGTTACGATCGAAAAAATTAATTCCTAACTATTTAACTTTTTAAATTGATGGGTTTTTCTTCATGAGTGAAAACATAAAAACAGTAGAAAGCGCAACGTGCACATTCTGTGGCTGTGTTTGTGACGATATGGATCTGACTATCGACATGGACGAAAAGAAAATCACTAAAGCGAAAAATGCTTGCATATTAGGTAAAGCATGGTTTTTCGAGCACACTATCGATCACGATCGTCCTAAAGCCATGATTGACGGTAAAGAAGTTCCAGTTGAACAAGCAATTGAAGAAGCAGCTCAGACGCTCACAAAAGCAAAGTTTCCTATTACTTATGGCCTCAGCGACACTACTTGTGAAGCACAAAAAGAAGCGGTCGCTATTACAGACTTAATTAAAGGCAACATCGATACTACGACTTCTGTTTGCCATGGCCCATCAGGTATGGCTTTCCAAGGCGTCGGTGAAAGTACTATGACTTTAGGAGAAGTAAAAAATCGAGCAGACTTGGTCATCTACTGGGGAGGCAACCCGGCAGAAAGTCATCCGCGCCATTTCGGTCGTTACTCTGTGATGCCGAAAGGTATGTTTGTTCCCAATGGTAAAAAAGATCGTCATATTGTCTTAATTGATGTGCGTAAAACAAAAAGTGCCGGCGTTTGTGATCAGTTTATACAGCCCAAACCAGGAAAAGATTTTGAATTGCTGTGGGCGTTACGCGCATTAGTCAAAGGAAAAAAACTCAGTAAAGATATTGAAAAAATCACTGGCGTTTCCATGCAAACCATAGAAGAACTTGTTGAGCGCATGAAAAACTGTCGCTTTGGTGTATTGTTTTTTGGCATGGGTTTAACCATGACGCGGGGACGTCACTTTAACTCAGGTGCACTGTTATCTTTAGCTGCAGACTTAAACGAATTTACCCACTTTGTTGCCAAACCTGTTCGCGGTCACGGCAACGTAACTGGCGCTGACAACGTTGTTTCCTGGCAAACAGGTTACCCGTTTGGTGTTAATTTCAGTCACGGATTTCCACGCTTCAATCCGGGAGAATTTACCACTGTGGATGTACTATCACGTGGAGACGCAGATGCTGCCATGATCATTGCCAGTGATCCGGCGGCAAATTTTCCCAAAGCTGCAATCGAACATATGCATCGCATTCCGGTTGTATCCCTAGACACCAAACAAACCGCCACCAGCAAGCTTGCCCATGTTGCTTTTGCAACATCTACTTATGGCATTAACACAACAGGTACAGTTTATCGTATGGACGATGTACCAATTACATTACGTCCAGCGTTTGAATCTCCCTTCCCATCTGACAAGGAGATTCTAGAAGGAATAAGGAAACGAGTTCACGAACTCGTAAAACAGAAAAGGAAAATTCAATCAGGAGTGAGTGCATAAAATAAAAACGAACTAACACTCGCAATAACAATAAATACCAGGGTGTAAAAATGGCAAATGAGCTTCGTATTGCGAATGGCAAGGTGTATGACCCTGCCAATAATATTGATGGAGAAATTCGCGATATTTGTATTAAAGATGGTCGCATCGTTGAATCAGTCAGCGACAGTGCGGCCGTCATTAATGCACATGGCAATGTTGTCATGCCAGGCGGTGTTGATATTCACTGCCATATCGCCGGACCTAAAGTCAATTTAGCACGCAAACTGCAACCCGAAGACCATCGTCTTGACCCTCACCCCGCCACCGAACATACACGCTCAGGCACTGGTGGCATTGTGCCATCAACATTCGCAACAGGTTATCGTTATGCAACGCTAGGTTATACCACAGCATTTGATGCTGCTGTACCTCCACTTGCAGCACGCCATGTACTAGAAGAATTACATGACACTCCAGTAATTGATAAAGGTTATTACATTCTTTTAGGTAATAATATTTTCTTACAAAATCTAATCAGAAAAGGTCGCAAAGAAGAACTAAAACAAGCTGTCGCATGGTGGTTACACGCATCCAAAGGTTATACGTGCAAACTGGTTAATCCCGGTGGCGATGAGCCATGGAAAGGCAAAAAGAATTCCAATGTCAAACACATTGATGAGAAAAGCGATGAATTTGAAATTTCCCCACGCACAATTATCGACTCTTTTATCGATGTGGCAAACGAATTAGGTTTACCTCATCCCCCACACGTTCATTGCAATAACTTAGGCCACAGTGGCAATTTTGAAACAACTATTGAAACAATGAAAACAGCAGGCGACCGTCGCGTGCATATTGCCCACATTCAATTCAATAGTTATGCGGGCGAATTAGGTAAAAACCCTTTATCTGCAGGCCGAGAAATTGTCGAATACATTAACGACCATCCCAATATTTCTTGTGATGTAGGGCAAGTCATGTTTGGTAAGTCCACTATTATGACAGCTGATGCTCCACTTGCTTACATGCTTAAAGGCTACACACATGCTAAATGGGTCAACGTAGATACCGAATGTGAATCTGGTTGCGGTATTGCTCCGTTTGACTATCAAGAACATATTTATACGCATGCACTACAGTGGGCAATAGGATTAGAAATATTTTTATTGTCGAAAGATCCTTGGCGAGTCGTTTTGTCGACTGACCATCCTAATGGCGGATCTTTTATGAGTTATCCAAAGTTAATTAAATTACTCATGGATAAAAATTTCCGCGATGAAGAAATGAAGCGCGTTAACCAAAAAGCGATGGCAAAAACATTTCTGGGCGAACTTGATAGAGAATATACACTCAGTGAAATCGCCATAATTACGCGTGCAGGACCTGCAAAATGCTTAGGCTTGAAAAATAAAGGCCATTTAGGCGTAGGTGCAGATGCAGATATCACTATCTATGACGAACAAGAAGATAAAGAGCTTATGTTCAATGCACCCCGCTATGTCATCAAATCTGGGCATGCAGTCATCACAGACCATGAATTCACCACTGACTTTTATGGCAAAACATTACATTCCACGCAGGAATATGACCCTGCGATTGAAAATATTATTCGCCCATTCTTTGATGATTACTATTCTATTCGTTTTGACAACTACGCAGTAAGTGACGCTTACCTACATGACCATGAATTTATACCAATGCAAAAATCATGAAGATAAACAAAACTGAAATTGTCGATACCTTTGCAGAAGCATTCAAGATGTGGGGCTCACGCGTCATTATTACAGCTGACAGCTTAGGTTGGGCACGTGCTGCTGCACAGTCCATGACAGGATTCGCCACTTCTGTTATTCGATGTAAATGTGAAGCTGCAGTCGAATGCGAAATTGCACGAGATGACACTCCCGATGGAAGACCCGGCATAAGTGTACTTCTTTTTACCATGGCAAAAGACAATATGAGTGCACGTTTAGTAGATCGTATCGGCCAGTGTGTCATGACTTGTCCAACCACTGCCTGTTACAACGGATTACCTTGTGATGAAACTGTACCTGTGGGTGGACGCTTACGCTATTTTGGTGACGGCTACCAAATCTCCAAAAAAGTCGGTGAGCGAAGACTTTGGCGAATTCCCGTTATGGAAGGAGAATTTGTTGTAGAAGATTCATTTGGCGTACAACCCGCAGTGGGCGGAGGTAATTTATTAATTTTCGGATCGAATCGTTCAACAACTTTACGCGCATCATTAGCCGCAGCAGATGCTATGAAAGAAATTTCTGGCGTGTTTCTTCCGTTTCCACAAGGCGTCGTCAGATCAGGTAGCAAAGTAGGCTCAAAATATAAAGGCTTAATTGCATCAACCAATGATGAGTACTGCCCAACGTTACGCGGTTTTGCTCCAAAAACTCAAATACCAGATGACATAGAGGCAGTGTATGAAATAGTGATCGATGGCCTTGATGAAGACTCTGTTGCAGAAGCTATGCGGCGTGGCATGCATGCTGCTGCCAAAAAAGGCGCGACATTAATTTCAGCAGGAAATTATGGTGGAGATCTGGGTAAATATCATTTTCATTTAAATAAAATTTTAGAAGGCTGATGTAATGAGTATAAAACTTACATTACACACGCGTACCGATGTTCCATTAGAAGCACACTGCATTAATCCAGACAGCGTGAAAAATTTATCACAGACGGGTGTAGAGCATCTTGAAGTCATACATGGTAATGAAACTGCATGCTTAGCTGATTTCTTTACAGTCAAAGGTAAAGGACACGACAAGATTCACGTTGAAGGAGATACCTCAAACGTTAAATTTCTTGGTGCCGGCATGACACATGGCGAAGTAATTATTGACGGCGACGTCAGTATGCATTTGGGATGCGCCATGTCTGGAGGCCAAATCACAGTAAAAGGTAATGCAGACGACTGGGTAGGCCCGGAAATGTCAGGCGGCCGAATAATAATCAAAGGCAACGCGGGACACATGGTCGGTAGTGCTTATCGCGGACAGCCAACAGGTATTTTAGGTGGAGAAATTTTTGTTCATGGTAATGTGAAAAATGAGGCTGGTAATTCCATGCGCCGAGGTCTTATCGCTATCGGTGGAAATGCTGGTGATTTTACCGGAGTCAACCTGTTAGCAGGCAGCGTGATTGTTTGCGGTGAAATGGGAGCCCGTGCCGGGGCTGGCATGAAACGAGGCACGATCGTGTCATTCAATGGCGCAGAAATGCTGCCTACGTTTGAGTATGCATGTACTTATCATCCCGTATTTTTAAGATTTTACTTAAAACATTTACAAGATCAGGGATTCGAAATCGACGATCGATATATTAATGGTCGCTACGACCGATGGAGTGGCGACAGCATCGAATTAAACCGAGGTGAAGTCTTGCTATTTAAGAAATAGCGATTGATTGTATAAAGCAAAAAAATGAGGAGTCCTAATTATGACTACAGTAGTTACCGATAATTGCAACGGCTGCCGATTTACTGATTGTGTTGCAGTCTGCCCTGTTGAATGTTTTCACTATGACGACACTATGTTGTATATCGACCCTGATGTCTGCATCGACTGTAGTGCATGTATTCCTGAGTGTCCGGTGCAAGCGATATATGAAGAAGGTGACTTGCCTGATGACCAGGAAAAATGGATTGAAATTAATGCAGAAAAAGCACCCGACCTGCCATTGATTACTGAACAAATGGATCCCTTAGATGGGGCGGAAGAACGTAAAACTGAATTAGGTTTCTAGTCGACGTTTGCAAGCAGTGTGTACAAATCTTTCATCCAAAAAAATTTGCAGGCAAGTATATGAGTTTAGGAACACAACAAAATCCATTACGGGTTGCGATCGTGGGAGCGGGTCCAAGCGGATTTTATGCAAGTGAAGCATTAATTCGATCTGATCTGCATGTTGAAATTGATTTAATTGAACGTCTGCCAGCACCTTATGGGTTAGTTCGTAGCGGAGTAGCTCCAGATCACCCTAAACTCAAACAAGCAATTAAAGTTTACGACAAAATTGCCAGTGAAAACCCACAGCTAAATTACATTGGCAATGTTACTGTAGGCAAAGATATTACTGTCGATGAATTACGCGAATCCCATCATGCAATTATTTTTACGTGTGGTGCAGAAACTGATAGGCGCCTGGGAATCCCTGGCGAAGATTTACTTGGTAGTTACACTGCGACAGAATTTGTCGCCTGGTATAACGGCCACCCTGACTATCGAGAACGAAAATTTGATTTATCGCATGAAACCGCAGTCATTATTGGGCAAGGTAATGTCGCGGCGGACGTCAGTAGAATACTTTCAAAGACTGTTGATGAATTAAAAGAAACAGATATCTCCCAGCATGCGCTAGACACACTTGCCGAAAGCAAAATTAAAAATGTTTATGTGATCGGCCGACGCGGTCCAGCACAAGCGAAATTCACATCTAAAGAACTTAAGGAGTTTGGTGAGCTTACTGATTGTGAACCTATAGTTGACCCAAATGAATTAGTGCTAAATGAAGCAAGCGAAACCGAGCTTGCAGAAAAAACCAATGCTGGTAGCAAGAAAATTTATGATTTATTTTTAAATTACTCTCAGCGCGAACCTGCCGCCAAGTCGCGTAAATGCTATTTTCAATTCTTACGCAGCCCGGTTGAATTACAAGGGGATGGCCAATTAGAAAGAGTCATCATAGAACACAACCAACTTTCTGGTGACGCATTTAAACAATCAGCACGTGGAACAGGAGATCTATACGAGTTAGAAACAGGCATTTTATTTAGAAGCATTGGTTATCGAGGTGTAGAAATGCCAGGTGTCCCATTCCATGAAAGCTGGGGCGTATTCCCTAATAGAGATGGACGCATCACCGATAACGATGTTGTGGTACCACAAATGTATACAGCCGGTTGGATCAAACGCGGTCCTTCAGGAATTATTGGCACTAACCGCGCCTGCGCAGTAAGCACGGTTAGCGCACTAATTGAAGATATTTCTAAACTTGATTCAACACAATCTAAATCAGGAAGAGAAAAAGTATACACAATACTAGATAGTCGTGACGTCCAGTATATTAACTATCAACAATGGAAAATGATTGACCAGGTAGAAGTTGAACGAGGCGAAGCAAAAGGAAAACCTCGCGAAAAAATAACCTCTATTGAAGAAATGTTATCTTTGATTTCTTAAATCAGCACTAGATAAATTTACTCTTCCGGTCTAGAGTGCAGTGTCGCACTCTATTTTTTTATTAATGTCTACAGCAGCACATAAACAACAACAGCGTCCTACTCTCTCCTCCCAAGGCTTGGCACCTACACATGCTGTCACCGCTACTGATCAGTATGGCGAGCAAAGAGACGTTAGAGTTTCAGGCGAATCACCTTTAACACTTAAAGTGGACGACAGAGAAGTCGTTACGCTGATGACACTAGGCACACATCCTGAGTTATTAGCCTTAGGCTACCTACGCAATCAACGCCTGATTGAAAATATTTCTGATATTAAATCGGTCAATGTAGACTGGGATAAAGAAAGCGTACAGGTGACAACGATTCATGGCCAAGGCATTAGTGATTGGCAAGAAAAGTTGAGTAAACGTACTGTTACCACAGGTTGCGGACAAGGGACTGTATTCAGTTGTACTTTAGACAAGCTGTATGACCGAAAATTACCCCAAGTCAAAATTAAGCAGTCACTACTGTACGATTTATTAAAAGCTATAAATCAATACAACGAAATCTATAAACAGGCAGGTGCAGTACACGGCTGTGCTTTATGTACCGGCACTGAAATATTAAATTTTGTTGAAGACGTAGGGCGCCATAATGCTGCTGATGCAATTTCTGGCAAGATGTGGTTAGAAGATATTGCAGGAGAAGATAAGATTTTCTATACCACCGGGCGGCTTACTTCAGAAATTGTTATGAAAGTCACTCACATGGGCA